>Ga0180015_1000283_pt1 | contig 15002 bp, 10 predicted proteins | sample KR13_S2_MetaG_FD_116508 | JGI IMG/M metagenome (GOLD analysis project Ga0180015, IMG submission 116508) | Groundwater microbial communities from the Olkiluoto Island deep subsurface site, Finland - KR13_S2_MetaG | ecosystem: Environmental > Aquatic > Deep subsurface > Groundwater | place...
AATATCTTTAATATTATCTGCCTTCTTTTGACCGAACAATTTCGGATTGTCGGATTTAAGGAAACCTGAATTTTCGAGCATTGGCTTTGCCTGGTACTGCATGACGTAAAATCCTTGAACAAACGATATCAACATTGCAAACAACACCAAAGCGCCAGCCCTCCTGAAAACCACATTGTCACGTAGCTTGACCAATTTATTTTTTATATCCGTGAAAACGTACAAATATATCAGAACAAAAAGCACCGAATTGACGACAAAGATTCCTCTTGCCGTAGCTATTATCGCTGACTTCCACAGTTCTTCCGTACCCGAGAGCACCGACCACCCGAGCATTATCCCAAGGAACAACCTCGGCAGCACCAGCTTGAAGAGATTGATTCCGGTAATTTTATAGTGTGCGACAAGCGTTGCCAGCATCACTATTGGGATCCCTATGCTACTTAACCCTACGAATTTTGCCGGAGCATCAAGCAAGTTAAAACCAAAATCACCGAAAGGTATGAGTAACAGCAAAACTGGCAACAAATAGATAGCCGCCGGATGCAGTAGTGTCCGAAATGCGTTATAAATAGAGTAATTTCGCAAGAAAAAGGTAGCTGACTGGTTCCTCAGATCTACATCGTCTTTTGTAAACAATTCCGATCTGTCCCGGCTGGAAGCGCCGATACGGGTTTTAAACAAAACCAGCTCTGCTTCTTCTTCCGGTGATTTGAAAATGCTGTTACGAGATGCGAACACATCTTTATAGGATTCAAGAAAACAGACGTTCAGCCATTCCTTCTCAGCTTTTTTGAACTTACGCGGCAGGTTCGGCTTTTTTGTTTCCTGCTGATGGTTTTTCAAGCGATATAGTTCCAGGAGGTAGGTGCATTTTCTCGTCAAGGCATCAAGTACCTTGTTGTCCTGGAGTCCAGGCTGGAGCTGAAAGAAGTTTTTATCCTCAAAGGTGCTGGCAAATTCAAGCTCAAACAGAAAATCGAGCAAAATTTTTCTGAAATTAATTTTAGTTGTGTCGAGGGCTTCGCCATTCAGTTTCCACTTTTCTTTTTCGATTTCCTCGCTATTCTTTTTATAAGAGGGGAATCTAACTTGACGCCCGTCATCAATGATTTCGAAATTCTTTTTTTTACCTCTCTCCTTGAATAGATTGTCTTCCACAAATTTATGATCATCGGTGATGTTGATTCCAAGGTACTTGCCAAAGGCTCCACTTGATAATAGTTGTGAATCAATCCGAAGATTGTTCTCAGATTCAATACCATTTTTTAAAAGCTCCCCGACATTCTTCTTTAAAGGCCATATCGGCATTTTCCAGTAATTTTCAATCTGTGAGGAGAGCTTTTTTTGATTGAGTTCGCCTTCAGCAACATAAAGAAAAAAGACTTTATGGATTTGTCCCCGTATATCAGTAAAAGATATGGAGAGCTCGTCCTTGCCAAAATAGATAGATATGGGGTGTAGTTTCTTCCCATCTCTTTTTTGGACAAAGTAGCCCAAATATTCATAGAAAGGCTGCTTTACTTTCGGTGGTGTAAATTCCTTTCTCTTGAAAAAATAATTAAGTCTTTTCATTTTCCTCAGATAGCGGTTAACCTAAAAAGCAAGTAAGCCTCAGAACTTCACCGAATTTCACAGACTCGTAATTCGAAAACAACTTCAGCGGTCAGGTAGTACTTGTTTCAAGTGCGTCTGTGGTATTCTGCGGTTTATGTTCCTTTTTTTTATTTAGGGAATTCAACATAGTCAATATGGTGTTCATAGGTGTTTGCTTTTTGTGGGCCATCGCCCACCATGTCATTTCCATCATAAAGATATATGCTATGCTTGCCTTTGCGGCTGAAATAAATCTTGATGTGAGGCTTTTTAGCACTCAGACAATAGCTCTTTCCATCTGTCACTATCGAATATGATGTATTCTTATCGTCTTTCACCGTTATTACTGCACAGGTGTAATAGTATAAGCCAAAGACGTATGCAAGTGCTGGAATAACAAGGACAATAAGTATAAACTCTGTGATGAATCGAATATCACGCCACGGGATATCAGACCACAACTCAAAGCCTTTCAAATGAAAATAGAGCGAAAGGCAAACTATAAGCACTGATATAGCCACCCAGGTTTGAGGAAATTTAAGACGATTAGGTAACCTCATCCAACAACTCTTCTTTTTACTGGTATGCTTACTTTCCATCAATAGACTTCACTCCTGTCTTCCAACTCCTTTAGTATGTAGTTGCACGAAAACTTGCATTTCTTGAGACTCTTATCCTGCAAGCAACTCAGTTTATTATTTATGAAGTCAATCTGGTGTTGGATCATGTACCAGTCTGCCTCTGGAAGCCATATGAACTGTTTGATAACATTGTCAAGCGATTCGACTATAACCTTCAGAGGTTTGTCGTCTTTTTCATCATAAAAAATGGAGCAAACACTATTATACTCCGTAAGGTATCGCTTTATGTCATCTTGAAGACGCCGTAGGCATTCTTCCTTGCCGCACTCCGACTCCTTCTTCTTATGTGTTTTGCAGTATGGTTTAGCCTCATCGTTCTCCAAGTCCGCAAAGAGCTTTTCATGTATAGAATCCTTATATTTCTTGAAGTTTGCGAACCTTGCATTTATAAAAGTCAGCAACTTGTACAAAAAAATTATCTGCCTTTTCTTGTTGGTTGGATCATCTCCCGCATTTACCACAGCAGACTCGTAATATTCTGCCAGAAGCCCGCTCTGTGAATATTTCACCACGGAATCATAAACAGCGGATGTAATAAAATACCAGGTTGTGGAAACGTCACCCTCCTGCCTTTTGATAGCAGCCATATCTTTGATAAAATCAAATGCGAGGTAGGTGTTTTCCTGGTTAAGGAAAAAGTCGAGCAGGACAAAATGGGACTCTTTGATCTTTTCGTACACCAGCCAGGCATAATTTCTTTCCCTATCAGTATCGGTTGTTGCATAAATCTCATCCAAACCTTTCTTGAATTTTTTGAAATCAAATTTCTCTTCTTTTTCTAACTTTTCATATTCAATGTTGTCTCTTGGAATTTTTATGCCCTGCTCTTTTTTGTGAGCCAGATGTACAAGCATCTTTAATTCAAAAAGAGAACAGTGTTCACGATCAAATAAGACCCTTATTAATTCTCCTTCATAGAAATTATCTCCGTCTATTACCTTATTGAGTTTGTTATCAATTAAAAGGAGTTTTATAGTCTTTTTCTTGTCGCGCTTATGTAGTCTGCTTTCGATATCGCTCTTCGCATCGATAAGCTCCTGGAGTGGGAAGGGTATGGGGGCACGAAAAAGTTCGTGCTTGACACGATGGACTGCACCGGTTGCCCCTGTTCCATTAAAAAAATTATAAACCTCATTCGCAAAATCAAGAATAGGCAAAAACATCGCAGAAAAATTATCTAATTTTGCTTGGTTTAATATATCAATTAATGTGTGTTTATCCTTATTTCCAATATTATCAAGATATTTTTCTATAGTTATATCGTTGTTTCCAGTTTCACAAGGCTTATAGAATTTCACAAAAACATCATAATACCTTTTTCTGAAATTGATCTCGTTTGAATCATTCCCTTTTATTAACTTTTTAAGGCTCTCAACAAAATCGGCACTATTAATATTGAGAATATTCATAATTTTCTTCTGATTATTATCCTCTTTTTTGGAAACAATTTCTCCAAGCAAGACGGCCTTGAGAGTATCGCCGAACTCAGGATTTTTGATAATGTCCACGGCTTCATCATACATTGTTTTGTGCGGATTAAAGATATCAGGAATGTTGAACTCTGAAGTTACAAGAAATATTGCTCTAAAGTTATACTTATCGGCAAGCCTTAATCTTTTTACAATTTCTAATCCGCTTGAGGTAATTTCATTCTTTTCTGAATCAAATTCAAAGAGGGGCGCAATAAGAAATTCTATCTCGTCATCAATATCTCCATTATCTTTCTTACTTTGATAGTCATTATTAACAGTTATCTTATCTTCAATTTTTTGGCCGATCTTTTCCCAGACATCCTCATTTTTATAGCAAAATAGAACTCTTGGCATCTATTTATTCCTGATATTATGGCTGTGATGACAACGATGCTTTGAAAGATCTTTCCCAAGCAAAGGCCATCTCATTACAAGATTATCAAAATCTTTTTTTGTGGGCAGTGGAGAATTTAGGACGTCTCCGACCTTTTCGGCTAATGGTTTGTCTGATACCAAGCTTATCCAGAAAGGTCCTTCATCCCCAAGTTCTGGGGAATAGAATGCATAAAAAATAAGCAGGACTCTTGTCTTGCCAGCAAGTTGCATAACCGTTCTGAACCCTTCCGGATCGTCCGGGTTTTCAGGATTCCATATGTCTGTAATCCAGAGATCAGTTTTTAGGATATCTTTGGACAGGGCATTAGCATTATTAATTAACAGAATATTGATAGTAACTCTTTGCAAGAGGAACGATTTCAGATGCGTTGCTATTGCTTCGCCAACAGCCCTGTCCCCAATTAAAATATTTATGATCATCGGTTATTGAAACTATCCTAAATTTTTTGTAATAGTTCTTTAGCTACGTTGCTAATGATGGAGTCTTTCGATTCCACATAATCTGTTATAAGAGATCGGACTCTACGTGTGCTATGACCTCCAAGTGCATTACATAGATAAGCCTTTGTTTTTGGGAAAGAGGGATTATTTATGGCAACTCTCCCTGCCTTTTCTCGAAGAAAATTTTCTTGCTAATAAATTGTAAATTATTATAAAATTCTTTGCATATATTTCTTACGTCTGAAACGTTTTGGCTGCCGGTAGGTATGACCTTCAATGGCTTTACAATGTCTGACATCTCGTCATTACTCAAGTATTTTCCTTCTTCCAATAACTGCTTTAGGGACTTTCCCCCGCAACACCTGTTTAGAAATTCCTCTGTTTTTCCACTACAGTTCGCTCCAGCTACCAAGCAGCTTATTTGTTGATTTATTTCGTTGTCAATATCAACAGGCCGGCCCTCCTTATCCTCACATTCTATTTTCAGCGGAGCTATCAACAATTCAAGTTTGTGAATTATTACGCGTATTTTTTTCTTAATTGTACAATATTTAATTTTCTCTTTTATCTGTTCAAAAGATAGTGATTGCTTTTTCGATAAACATTCATCCACTATTTCGCATACTAACTTCCATTCACATGCAGTACCTTCATCGCCGCCGGTTCTGTACCACATAATTTCTTTTGTACTAATGCCTTGCAATTTTTTTTCATCTATCTTATGATGTGTAATGATAAGTAATTGTTCATTATTGCTGAAAAATTTTTTCTCTATTAGATTTGTAATTACTTCAGCTCGTTCGCTATCATTACTCACTTTAAATCCCTTCCCGTAATAACCACTTTTTTCTCTAATCACATATATACTCGTAGAATCAGCAAGTTGATACAGTAAACCAAACGATTCTGAAGTGTTGGTGTTCTCAATCTGCCCAAAGTCCTTAGTATAAGCAATGGGAGATGATTCCTCAAGCCGGAGATATTTTCCGTATGCAGAATTGTTAGCATCTCCTCCATCTGCCAATATCAGGATTACGCTATTTCCCATTTTTATTTCCTTCCCTCACGAAGTGCGTATAATACCTGCGTTAGATTATACTTTGCGTCTGAGTGGCCGCAGCATTCAACAATATGATGTTCAAGATCAGAAAGTTGTAACCAGCGCCCATTGCCGTCCTTAACCATCTCCGGCTCCCCACGTCCTGAGTCTATTACCGTAAAGTCAACCTCATCCTGTATGTCTCCCCACCAGATATCAAAAACAAAGCCCGGGATGTCTTTGTGTTTCTTTATGATTTTATCTATGACTCCTTGATGTATAATGAGAAAGGTGTAATCATTTGCCTGTAACATGGCTTTTAAATTGTCAGATTTTGTAATAACACGCAAATCATCAACTATGTCAACGCCCTGCCGAGCCCATATTTGCTCAATAGTTTCTTCATCCTTTGTGATATTTTTAGAGTCATAAATCCTTTCATCGACTATTAATATCCTTATATGCACCATCTCTGCTATTTCCCATTGTAGATAATGATCAGCGACAATGCTCCTATCTATAAGAAGACCAAAACTATCCTCAGAACCATACGATATTGAAAAAAGGTGTTTCTTATCGGTGCTTCCATGCGCTAAGATATAGTCTGATGCACAATTCGTGCTTGACGCCACACAGTCGTGAAAGACAAACGGAGCTGATAGAGTATTCTCAGAATATTTTTCCTTATGCTTAATTCCTACAAGCCGAAACGAGTTTTTAAAGAAACCTTTGACCCAGTTGCTCCACAAAAATACAAGCAATTCATCAACATATTTATCGATATTCCCATTGGTTAGGTTTGGCAGGTCACTTGATTCTATTGGCACCCATTTTGAGTTTATAGCCTCATTGCCATCCAGTATTAGAATCCTATAAGGCATCCTTCTCAGGTTATTATTGTCCTGTAGCCACTCTTCAGTATATTTGGATGATATCAGAACCATTTTTGAAGGGAACGTTTTTGGGAACTCTTTCTCGGCATCTTTTACAGATTTGTACACCAATATCCCTTTATCTTTTAATGAACCTATTTCATTACTTGTAAAACCATGTCCTCCGATCCACAAAAGTTCCATAGGCTTCAGCACATAGAACTCAAATCCAAAGCTACAATCATCCACATCACATGTGTGGTGGTTTAAAGAGCCACTTCCATGACTTTTGGTGCACACAGCCCTTACCAGTGGTTTGCTGAACTCCCCTGTCAACGTTGTTTCATTATCAGGGGTGTATTCCTCAATTTTCATGACAGGCCACAACCTCAGGAAACAGGTGGAAATGCGTTGCTCCTTCAACCCGCGGTTGGTTTGCATAAGCTCACATCTACCATCAAGGATTTCTTCTGAGAGTTTCTTGTTAAGTTTATTGATGAGTTCATGATCACAACCCGCCACGTTGCTTGATATGGTGATCTTGTACATAAGGGGCGATTCTTCAATTTCCTCACAAAGCAAATTGATCTGAAATTGTTCAGGCTTTTTGTCTAACATTGACCACTGGTGTTTTGCCGTGTTTCTTATGAAGTTTTCCAGTATGGTGTATATGGCTTGTTTCCCTGCCTCGCCATGGGGAATTAGTATATCCGGCATCTTACTTAATTCCGGGATAGGATTTATTTTAATCTCAACCACATTGTTATCAATACCTTCAGACTTGACAATATTGTCAAGCAGTATCTTTTGACTCTTAAAATGTTTTATCAGGTTGCCCAAACCATACTTCACACCCCAACTCGCCTCAGTAGTCGAAACGAGGGAAAGAAACTCCATTCGTTCCTGGAGATAGCGAAGAAATGTTTTGTACTCATTGGGATCGTAGTCCTGATTTGCGGATGCCGAGTAAAATATGACGTGGCTCCCTATATTATGTGACATATTCCTCGCCATAATAGCGGCGATTGCCGATTGCAATGCGTGTTTATAGACGTACTCTTTGACCAGTTGCAGAGAGCCGTATAGTCCATCCTTGGAACTCCATATCTTGGAAGGAATATCGATAACAGAGTCAATAATATCATCCCCGTAAAAGTCGATGTTGGTCAGAATGTTGAATCCTTCATATTCGGCCTCTTTGCCGAATATGAGCCCTACGTAAAATCTAATTTTCTTCCACTCGGTTTCAGTCCGTCCGATTCCGATCAGGTTAAAACAAAATAGACTTTTCAATAATTCGTCAACATCATCATCAGAGGCTTTTGGGACATCAAATAGATGTACCAGTTTTTCAAGTTCAGCATTGAAAGTCGTTTTAAAAGAATCATGATATTTGTTTTTAAAATTGTCAGACAATTCCTCCGACAAATATGATATGTCTTTCTGCCATGCAGGAGTCGAATTCCTCTGAACAAAGTCGCTAATGTCGTCAAAATTGAATAGATACTCTTTGCTTTTAAATTTGTTATCTTCTGCCACGGCTTCAGAAAGTGTACTTAATAACGCCTTAATGCCCCTGCAATCTTCTGATGACATGTCAATAGGAGGAAGGGTAATTGTCAGCACAATGGTTCTATCGGGACGTATATCAATCTTTGTATCTATGGATTTACCGCTTTTGATGACTATCTGAGTAAAATAACGGAAATTATGAAATATGAAATCAATGAAGGTGCTATTGGGAACTAGTTTGTTTCTAATAAAGAAATAAAGCGAATAAGTTGCAATATAGTGATTAAATATATCTTTTGACTCTAAAACAATAAAAGTTGGCAGGCCGTGTTTATAAGTACTCTTTTCGGTCAAGTAATAATCCGGTTTCCAGATTACATAGTCAAAGTGAAGTTTTTTGTGAAAGCAACTCAACATCGTAATGCCCAAGACAAAAAGCCTGTTTTTTATTGCCGTCATATACTTATCGCTCTCAAAATAAGGCGGCATCATCTCATTAAATAGACCTTCATCCCCCTCTATTCGGATATTGCGATCTATTAGAACGTTGTTGGATGTTTCATTTATAAATGTCTTTACCGATTGGATGATCGTATTGGCTATCTGGCCCGCAGACGGAGCAGAATCTTTTTTAAAGGTAAGAAATCTGTGCCCTTCCAATCTTGGAATTTTTTTTGGTCCAAAACAGGTATGTGCCACAACGTTTGCCAGTATGGTATTTCTTTCATCCGGGGTAAGATATCTGCCTATAGGCATAAACAGGTATTCGCCAGAAAGCCATGCCTTAAAGTCCTCCATTGAAAATGCTTTTGAGCTGGACAGATTGATATTCACTTTTTCCAAGTGAAAATTAAGTGTCTCAAGAATATCTGTTAATAAACTGTAATCCGAAGCAACAATTGGTTGATACCATACCTTGCCGAGGTTGATTCTTTCATCGTGAAATCTGATCCAAAGATTATAATAATCTTTATCAATTGACCTATAATCACAGGTATCCTCGTCAGGCAACAACCCGTCTATAATGGCGACAATGCCTGTTTCCTCTGCTGTCAGGAAAAAACCGCCCGGTTTCAGGCTGCTCGTGATACTTTTTAGAACATCAACCCATTGCTCAACCATGTGGAGCACAAAAAAGGCGGTAATAATATCATATTTTGCCTTGAATATTGATTGATCCTTTCTTATATCTTCACAGTATGTCGTGGTAGATACATTGGATAGCTTCTTGGCATTCAATACGTTCTCAAAACTTCGCAGCATATTTTTTGACGCATCTACGGCTGTGACATTTATTTGTTGGGACTTGGGGAAGGATTCAAGGAGGGGAATTTCTAATCTGCCGGCTCCTATGCCTAACAGAAGGATATCTATAGGATCAGTGCTTGGGAAATTATCGGCTACCTTACTGAAAACTTTTTCTTTAATGTTCCTTTCGTCATCTTCTGTAAGTTGGTAGTATTCCATATAGTAGTCAGTGGTTGATTTGCTGTATCCGGATTTTTGAGACATTCAAACCTCTCTTCTCAGGAATATTTCAAGACCGTTTTCATAGTCCAGCCAGTAGTTAAGATAGTCGTCGGAAGAATCCAAGTACTCAAAAAGTTTGCTTTGGAGATGACGAAAGTTCGAAGCGTTATCCACCACCAAAACGGCATTTTTTGAAAGGTTATGCTCCAATAATCGTAAGTATTGCAGGTGATTTTCCTTGTCCGCGTCAAAAAGCACAAAATCAATTTTTCCGTCTGACTTGGGCCGGTTATTCAAGACATTAGCGATGTCATCAACTATTAAGTTGATATATTTAGACATGCCTGACTGCTCAATGTATTTACGCGCTAGCTTAACTTTTGGTTCAAACATCTCTATGGTATGTACACGCCCCTTATTCAGTTTTGCGGCTACACTGAGCCATAGAGCACTGTAACCGGCTGACGTGCCTATATCCAGAATGTTAGTTGCCCTGGAAGCGATAGCAAGCATTGTGATTAGCTTCATTGAGCTTCTTGGTATAGACCATAATCGTATCTCCTGTTCGCCGGGGATTCGACCAAACGAATGGTCTTGAACAGGCACATCGTTAACAACCCATGTCTTGTCCAACTCTTCCAACTCACAGATAATTTTATGCAAGTTAAGGCTAATATCGAGACTTCCTGAAAGAAACGCCATCAAGTCCATAGATTACCTTTCTTCTCCAGACATTAAGATACTAAAATCACGATTATACTTCGCCATGACAACATCCACCTTGAGCTGACCTGAGCTTGTGAATGCTATTGGTCCAGTAACACCAGGTATTGTATTCTTTTTAAGATATTCAGCAACAAGCTCAGGTGATAGAGATGATACATTCTTCGCAGCAGAGGAGATGGCCGTAATAGTGTCGTATGTATAAGCAGCATCATAGGTTGGGACTATTCCGTACACCTTTTGATACGCTCCCTTAAATTTGTTATACAATTCATTATTATTCTCTTGTGTTAGAAATTTTGGAGATACAAACACGCTGTTTTTAACGAGACTGTATTCGATATAATTAGGCAACTCAAGATAGCCAACTCCCCCGATAACCTTAACTTGATCTATCAGTTTTTGGTTGGCAAGTTCCCTTAATATCCCTTGAAAATCTGAACCATAACCAAGTAATACCGCATGGGAAGCGTCACTTGCTTTAAATTTTGCTACGATTTGCTTGAAATCTTTTGTACCAACGTCAAAACTTTCAACCACACACTTTACCTCCGCGCTTTTCAAGGAAGGTAAAATGTATTTTTCCAATTCTACTTCTGTCACAGCATCTCTGGAAGCAAATACGAATATTTTTTGGTACGCATTATCGTTAATGTAACTACATATAGCCGTTGCCTCACTGATTGCATTATAGCAGAATTGAAACGCGAGGTCGCTCTCCGCTGCGATATCAGGATAAATTGCGATGCTTGCTTGAAGTGCCCTTTTGTCCTTGGCTACTGGTTTTACGCCTAAAGAGACCCCCGTCAATGTCGTAATAAAAAACCTGACGTTGTCAAAGTCGTAAGCCCGCCTAAATTCAGTAAGTGCGGTTTTAGGATCTGCCTTGCTGTCGTACAGTTTTATTTCCGCTTTATTATCTTTGTTTTGCTGTTTGAATAATTCAATCGCGTTTTTGCCGGGCGTGCCCAAAAATGATAAATTTCCAGTTAAAGGCAATATCGCCCCTATCTTCACAGCGTTTGGCTCTTTTCCCTTTTCAGTGGTACACGCAGAAAAGGTTAAAGCTATTGTAATGATGAATGCTACGATCAGCGTGATAAGTGTATTCATTCTTATCTGTTTCATTCTTTGCTCCTTTAAATGGGTTTAGAAAAAAGTGGATCGGCTGGCTTTCACAAGTCAGTCGTACAGAGTATGTTGTGTATTTTGTCGTCACCTCAAGTCAACTTCTTTAAAGTTCGCAAGTATCATGCCGTTGCGTTGATTCTTCGTGTAATTACTTTTAGTGGTTAATTGTCAAATTGAATACTGATATCATTAGGGCACAACTTTTTAAAATATTATCAACTGGTTGACGTCATGTCAAGATAAAGCTAAAAGAAGAAGTTGAATCACGAAAATACGGATACAAATTCTAATTGAAAAAGCGTTGATAATGTGCCATATTCATCACATGAATGTGAATGATGCGCACATATTGATTGTAGATGATGATAAAAAATACGCTCTTGAGCTGAAAAACAGCCTCACCGAAATCGGTGAAGTGGATGTAGTACACTCTGAGGAGGAGTTCAACACGGTTTTTGCTCCTTATAAGTATGACCTCATCTTTCTTGATCTGAGACTGAGGGAGGCGAAGGAGGGGCTCGACCTTCTCGAAAACATAATAGGAGAAGACCCTTTATCCGTTGTCATAATAATTTCGGGGTACGGGGACATAGCAACTGCTGTTGAGGCACTGGATAAGGGCGCCAAAACCTTTCTTGAAAAGAGCAAAGTTTCTCCCCAGGAAATATGTATACGAGCTGAACACGCCCTTAAGGAAAGCGTGCAGGAAAGACGGATCAGGCAGCTCGAACGTTCCAGTGAAATTGATGAATTTGTGGGGGATGACACTAAGATTCAGAAAATAAAGGAATTGATAAATGGTGTGGCTCAGGATGGAGAAACAACAGTACTCATAAGAGGAGAAACCGGCACAGGCAAAGAGTTGGTGGCAAAGGCCATACACAGATTGGGGGTTAGGAGTCAGTGGCCGTTTGTAACTACTGCGCTTGTAGAAAAAAATATTGAGACCATCGTATCCGAACTTTTCGGACATGAAAAAGGAGCTTTTACAGGGGCTGTTGACAGGCATTACGGATGTTTTGAAGAAGCTCACAAGGGGATTCTTTTTTTAGACGAGATAGGGGACCTGCCAGTAGACATACAGGCTAAGCTCCTGAGGGTTATTGAAGAAAAAAAAATCAGGCGTATGGGTGGCAACAAAGATATCAATGTTGATGTCCAGGTGGTGACAGCAACCAACCGTCCCCTTGAGGAGATGAAAGATGACGGCAGGTTCAGGGAAGACCTCTATTACAGGCTCAATGTCTTTCCAATCCATTTGCCGCCTTTAAGAGAAAGACGGAAGGATATACCGCTGCTGGCAAAATACTTTCTTAGCCATTTAAGAAAAAAGGGTAAAACCCAAATCAAGAATTTTACTGATAATGCTGTTGAGCTAATACTGAACTATCGATGGCCTGGGAATGTCAGGCAATTGCAATCCGTGGTGACAAGCGCTGTCCTTGTTTGCGGGCTTGAAGGGAGCCAAAAAATAGCAAAAAGACATATTGAGCCTTTACTTTTGCCGCATTATGCACTGCATGGTAGCGATAGCCAGAGCGTATTCAAGACGCTTGCAGAAACCGAATTAAGGATGGCTGAAAATGCTCTCATTAGATCCGGAGGGAAAAAGACAGAGGCATGGAAATTGCTTAAGTACAAGAACAGGTTTTCAATGCTGAGGAGGGTGAAACGAATTATGAGCGAGCATCCTGACTTGGCAGAACAGTTTCCAGAGCTAAAAAAGAGCTATTCGTGAACAAGACTTGGAATGTTTGAGGAGATGTGAAGGTGAGAAAAACACTGATTGTTGATGACATACCTGAATATGTGGACACGATGGAGGCCTATCTTGAGGATAGATTTGATGTCCTGACGGCACAGAGCCTTGAAGAAGCGAAAAGCCTTCTTAAAGAGAATCAAATCGACCTTGCCATCATCGATATACGCCTTAACGAGGAAGATCCTGATAATAAAGAAGGCCTCGATCTGTTGAAGTGGCTTAGGGAAAGAATGCCGGAAGCGGGCGTTATTGTTATGAGCGCTTACAAGGAGTTTGACTATGCTGTGGAAGCGCTCAATGCAGGCGCAGATTATTTTATGCGAAAACCGATTGACCCTGATGAACTGAATTCAGTCATCGATAAGATATTCTCCAAGGATAGTAATGCAAAAAATGAAAGCGAATAATCCAATACTCCATTATTCCAGTCCTCCAATACTCCAGGTATTTATATGACCCTTCTTTTGCAGCTCATTTTGAACGGAATCGTCAATGCCGCAATTTATAGCCTCTTGGCCGTGGGATTTGGGCTGGTCTATCGTTCACTTCGCTTTTTTTACATAGCTTTTGGAGCCGTCTATATTGTTGCTTCCTACGCTGTATTTGCATTGGCCAACATGGCTGGACTCCCTTTGCTTGTTTCGATCATATTGGGTCTGCTCATTGGCGCGATATCGGGCGTAGTGATGGATAAGTCTGTATATCTTCCCCTTGAAAAAAGAAGCGCCTCAACAGGGGTGCTCTTCATCGCATCTCTCGGCATCTATATTCTGGTTGTAAATCTTGTAGCTCTATTTTTCGGCAATGAGGTAAAGATACTATCAATGGGAATAGAACCGTCATTCTCAATAGGAACTCTCGTGGTCACGAGGATGCAGGTGGTGCAGTTTTTTGTGGGCTGGATAGTTGTTATCGGGTTCTGGTTTATCATACGAAAAAATAATTTAATGAAGGGCATATGGGCAATGGGTGAAACGCCCGATCTTGTGGTGGTGCTCGGTCTGCCTTATAAGTTTATGAGGATGCTGGTTTTTGCGCTCAGTTCGGTATTTGCGGGCATTGCATCGCTTCTGACTGCACTGGATGTCGGCATCGATCCTCATGTCGGTATGCATGCCCTTCTCACCGGAGCAGTTGCAGTCCTTGTGGGCGGTGTAGATGTGTACAGGGGATGGATCGGAGGGGCAGTATTGCTTGCTGTGCTCCAGAGCATTGCTGTGTGGCAGTTTTCTGCGAGGTGGAACGATCTGATCACCTTCGGTATCCTGATTATTACGCTGTTGTTCAGGCCGCAGGGTCTGTTTTCTCCTAAGAGGCGAAGGGAAGAGAGATAATGAATTATATCCTGCATCTGCTGATAATGATCGGGATCTATATGATTCTTAGCTATGGGCTGAACCTGGTGGTGGGATTCGGCGGGCTACTTTCTCTCTGCCATGCAGTGTTTTACGGCATTGGAGCGTACGCTTGCACACTTCTGATGATGAAGTGCGGATTGCCTTTCCTTCCGGCTATCCTGCTCACAATATTAATCACCGGTATCTGTGCGTTGATCGTAGGTTTCCCGGCGCTGAGATTCCGAGGGGATTCTTTTGTAATTGTAACGCTCGGCTTTCAGATGATTGTTTTTACAGTGCTATACAACTGGGTTGATCTCACGAGGGGACCCTATGGCATTCCTGGAATTCCAAGACCTGTGATAGCAGGTTACGAGTTTACAACTCTTCCCGAGTATCTGATTATCGTGTGGACTTTTCTTATTTTAATAGCGGTAGTCTTATTCATAATCTACAAATCACCCTTCGGTCTTGCGCTCAAAGCCCTCAGAGATAATGAGATGGCAGCCGAGGGGCTTGGCAAGTCGCCGGTGCATCTTTTCCTTTATGCATTTGTTATCTCCGGCATGACCGCATCTGTGGCAGGCGGCTTGTATGCCACGTATGTCAC
>Ga0180015_1000284_pt1 | contig 14990 bp, 10 predicted proteins | sample KR13_S2_MetaG_FD_116508 | JGI IMG/M metagenome (GOLD analysis project Ga0180015, IMG submission 116508) | Groundwater microbial communities from the Olkiluoto Island deep subsurface site, Finland - KR13_S2_MetaG | ecosystem: Environmental > Aquatic > Deep subsurface > Groundwater | place...
AACATGATGCAACACCGCAACAACCGCCATCAACGCTACGGCATGCACGGCTACCAACTGGAACCGCATATCAAGGAAAGCCGGGGCGGCTTCCGCGATATCCAGGCCATGCTCTGGGTGAGCCACGCCCTGTTCAACCTGCAGGAGCTGCAGGCCATCGAAGAGGCCGGATTGATCTCGTCCCAGGAAAAAGAAGCCTTTGGTCAGGCCTGGGATTTCCTGATCAAGATCCGCAACCGGCTCCACTACCTCAGCGGCCGGAAAAACGACCAGATGTTTTTCGAGTATCAGGAAGAGATGGCCAGGGCCTTCAAATATTCCGACACCCCTGGCACCCTGGGGGTTGAACGCTTCATGCAGGATATCTACCGGCATCTGCACACCATCGCCACCACCACCGACCTGTTCTTTGCACACGTCGACGAAACCCTGGGAGCGCCTCGCGCCAACCCGGTTGAGCAGACCATCGAGCCCGGAATCACGGTGCGGCAGGACCGGCTCCACCTCACCGGCCAGACGTTGATCGAAAAGCGCCCCCACCTGCTGATGCGCCTTTTTGCCCAGGCCGGCAAAACGGGCCTTGAGATCCATCATCGCAGCCGAAAGATTGTCACCGCCAACCTCCACCTGGTGGATGACAAGTTGCGCCACTCAAAACGCATGGCCAAATCCTTTCTCGATGTCCTGGAAAACGCGCGGGACGCAGAGGGTGTCCTTTCGGTCATGCTGGACACCGGGCTGCTCACCGCCTACCTCCCAGAATTCGAGCAGATCCGCGCCCTGGCCCAGCACGATGTCTACCATGTCTTCACGGTTGACCGGCATCTCCTGCAAACCGTGGCGGAGCTGAAAAAGCTCTCCCTGCACAAAACACCTTTCGCAGGTGTCGAATCGCCCCATGTTCTTGCCCTTGCCGCGCTCCTGCACGATATAGGCAAGGGGCACCACGAAGACCACGCCCAGCGCGGCAGCGAACTTGTGACGGGCATCGGCAAACGCCTGGGGTTGACCGAGGCTGAGACCGCCTGTCTCAGCTTTCTCGTTGAGAAACATCTCTTCCTCTCCGTCACCGCCCTGCGCCGCGACCTTGAGGATGACGCTTTTATCCGGCAATGCGCCGAGCAGATCCAAACCCCGGAACGCCTGGCCATGCTGTATCTGCTTTCCATCGCCGATGCCAAGGCCACCGGCCCCACGGCCTGGAGCGAATGGAAGGGGGCCCTCCTTATGGAGATCTCCCTCAAAATCGCCCACCTGCTGGAACGAAAGGATGCCACCCTCCCCGACAAGAGCCAGGGCGCCGGATGGATGCTTGCGCAGGTTCGGGCGCTGATGGGGAAAGCAGCCCCGGCCGATTACGGGATCCTGCCGGAAGAATATCTGCTGAGCTTTCCCCCGGAAGAGGTGGCCCACCACCTCAAGCTGCGCGCAGGGTTAAAAAACGAACAACAGGCCATCGTCGAAGCCGGCGACCACTCTCTTTTCTGGTCGGTCCTGATAATGACCCGCGACACCACCGGCCTGCTGGCCAAGATCTGCGGCACCCTGGCCCTGCATGGCCTCAATGTGGTAAGCGCCCAGATCTTCACCTGGGAAGACGGCACGGCGGTGGATGTGCTCAATGTCCGCCCGGCGGCGGAGCAGACTTACGCGGAGCAGGACTGGCGGGCATTGGGCGAGGATCTCAACCTGGCCCTGAAAAACCGGCTGGGGCTCAGCCACCGGCTGGTCGAGAAGTTCCGCACCGCCTTCCGCGCCCCCGGCCAAAAAAACGTGCAGGCCGCCCCACGGGTTGTTATAGACAACCAGGCATCGGAACAGTATACGATCATCGAGGTTTTCGCCAATGACCGGCCCGGGCTGCTTTACGACATCACCCGGACCCTGGCTGATTTTGAAATCAACATCCACCGGGCCCGAATCAGCTCGGACGGCGATCAGGTGGTGGATGTTTTCTACGCCCTGGACTCCTTTGCCACCAAAATCAACAGCCCTTCTTTCCAGGCGGAAATCTCACAGGCCCTTCTCCATATCGCGGAAAAAGAAACCGGGACAAAACCGCAATGGTAACCGCATCGCACGCAAACAACGCCAACCCTAAGCGATTGGCTCAAACTAACACCCACCCCCTTTATGCGCCGGGCGTGGGGGATTTTCAATCTTACCCTTCAGCACCACAAAAATAAGGAGAAAGACAATGAGTGACAATTGCACCTGCGGTTGCGGCAATGACTATGACCAGAACCTGATGACCGTGCCCGAGCTGTTCGGCTCCAACGTGTTCAACAACAAAACCATGAAGGAACGGCTGCCCAAGGAAACTTACAAGGCCCTGCAGAAAACCATCAACACCGGCTCAGCCCTGCCGCCGGACGTCGCCTCGGTGGTGGCCAACGCCATGAAGGACTGGGCCATTGAAAAGGGCGCCAGCCATTACACCCACTGGTTCCAGCCCCTTACCGGCATCACCGCCGAAAAGCACGACTCCTTCATCTCCCCCACCGACGACGGCGGGGTGATCATGGAGTTCTCCGGCAAGCAGTTGATCCAGGGCGAGCCGGATGCTTCCTCCTTCCCCAGCGGCGGGTTGCGCGTCACCTTCGAAGCCCGCGGCTACACTGCCTGGGACTGCACCTCCCCCGCCTTCCTCAAGGAAGACGAATCCGGCGACGTGACCCTCTGCATCCCCACCGCCTTCTGCTCGTACAAAGGCGAGGCCCTGGACAAGAAAACCCCCCTGCTCCGCTCGATGAACGTGGTCGCCAAGCAGGCGTTGCGGGTTCTCCGGGCCATGGGCAACACCACCTCCAAGACCGTCGGCTCCACCGTAGGCGCGGAGCAGGAATACTTCCTGGTGGAAAAAGAGTACTACCTGCAACGCCTCGACCTGATGACCTGCGGCCGCAGCCTGTTCGGCGCACCCGCCCCCAAGGGCCAGGAACTGGAAGACCAGTACTTCGGCGCCATCAAGGACCGGGTCTCCGCCTACATGAAGGATCTGGACATCGAGCTGTGGAAGATGGGCATCTCCTCCAAGACTAAACACAACGAGGTTGCCCCGGCCCAGTTCGAAATGGCTCCGGTTTTCACCTCCACCAACATGGCCACCGACCACAACCAACTGGTCATGGAGACCATGCAGAAGGTGGCCCTGCGCCACGGCATGGTCTGCCTGCTGCATGAGAAGCCCTACGCAGGGGTAAACGGAAGCGGCAAGCACAACAACTGGTCGCTCTCCACCGACGACGGCATCAACCTGTTGGAGCCGGGCCAGACCCCGGAGGACAACGCCCAGTTCCTGGTCTTTATCTCGGCCTTGATCAAGGCGGTGGACACCCATGCCGACATCCTGCGCGCCACCTGCGGCAGCTCCGGCAACGATCACCGTTTGGGCGCCAATGAGGCTCCGCCGGCGATCATCTCCATCTTCCTGGGCCAGGAGCTTTCCGATGTGCTGGAGAAACTGGCCAAGGGCGAGAAGATCTGCAAGAAGGGCGCCTGCCAGACCCTGAAAATCGGGGTTGACTCCCTGCCGGAACTGCCCAAGGACAACACCGACCGGAACCGGACCTCGCCTTTTGCCTTTACCGGCAACAAGTTCGAATTCCGCATGGTCGGTTCCTCCCAGTCCATCGCCGGCCCCAACGTGGCGCTGAACACCATTGCCGCCGAGGCGTTGGATGAGATCGCCACCCGGTTGGAAAAAGCCAAGGACGTGAACAAGGAAATCCTCGCCATCCTCAAGGAAGTCATGACCAAGCATGGCCGGATCGTCTTCAACGGCAACAACTACTCCGCCGAGTGGGCCAAGGAGGCCGAGAAGCGCGGCCTGCCCAACATCCGCAACACCGTGGACGCGCTCAAGGCGTTTATCACCCCCAAGGCGATCAAGCTCTTCGGCAAGTACAACGTGCTTTCCAAGGATGAGCTGCACTCCCGCTACGACATCTATGTCGAGCAATACGCCAAGCACATCAACATCGAGGCCCTCACCGCCATCCACATGACCAAGCGCCAGTTCATCCCGGCGGCCATCCAGTTTGTCGCCGAGCTCGGCGCCTCCCTGGCCGCGGCCGGCAAGTACGGTTCGGTGCAGAAGGGGTTGCTTGAGGAGGTTGGCAAACACCTGGAATCCGCGGGCAAGAAGGTGGCCAAGCTGGAGGATGAGACCAAGAAGGCCCAGGGCATCTCCGACGTGGCCAAGCAGGGCGCGGCATACCGCGACAAGGTATTCCCCGCCATGGTTGACCTGCGCGCAGACATCGACGCGCTTGAGACCATCCTGCCGGATGACATCTGGCCGGTACCGACCTATAGCGATTTGCTGTTTAATCTGTAAGAGTACGGCGGGGAACGGGGCTTGTTCCCGTTTCTGGCCGTTGCAAAGCTGATCTAAAAAAGAGAGGGGGGAGTCAATTGACTCCCCCCTCTCTTTTGTTTTTAAGTGCGATTGAGAAATTATTCGGTCGGAACAACCATCGTCCGCCGTCGCTGAAGATAGTCTGGCTTCGGATCCCCCTCTGCTGGTGCGTTCAGCTTCTGCCCATCATATGGTCCAAGCAGACTTCGTAGCGCTTGGTCATCCCCGACTCTGTCCCAGTCGATGTGAATAGTAAGATCGTCCTCGATTAGTAGGTATCCTTTCTCAAAAGCGCGGTCCACGAGCAATGAGAGGCAGATTCCATTCGACGGGTCCAGCCGGATAGTTTGATCTTCACTCCACGGAACGATATGCGACGCAACGAGGAAATCTTTGGTCTTGATGCTGGTAATCGCACATCGAAATCCATAGTTGGACTTCACCGCGTCGGCAAACGCCTTCTGCGCGCTGCCTCTGGTTTTGACCGTTGCGTGAGAGTCGGCGACATCGTAGTTGTTTTGCTCGATCTGCCTGCGGAAGGCGTCGACCTCCTCTGCGGAAACCTCAAACGTCTCGGCAACCGCGTCTCCTGGCTGGGACACGGGGTAACGCGCTTCCAGCATCTCCACAAGGTCGTTGACAGATTCCGCGATCTGTTCGGGAAGAGGAAGGGGCAGTAACCACGCGTCATGATTCCGAGCCGGGTCAAAGAATGGGCCGTAACCGGGATGCTGAAGATAATTTGCGAGCGCGCGTCCCTTGTCCCCACCAAGTGCGTCGATGACGGTCGCTGGATTATCGGACGTAAGAAGCTGTGACAAGGCATCCTGTATATTTGCGCCCGGCGCTACTCCGCCGCTCTCAAAAACTGACCATGCAAGCGCTGATCGCTGCGATGTCTGTTTGGCGAGAGCTTGGATGTTCTGCGGGACTAATTGGATGTCGGCCCAAGCATACTCTTCACTCGGGTCCGCAAGATAGGCGCGTAGATGTAATGTCCGTGGTTGGTCCCGTAGTTTTATCGCCACTAGGTACGGTTGTCCAGCACCTCGACTCGCAAGAAGTGCGAGCTCGTTCTCTGCGGCGTCGAAATCGAGAAGAGAGGGATCTCCTGGGATCGTCTCGGAAGTGGTTTCGCTCGACGCTAGCGACATCTTCCAGACCTGCGGGGCGTCCAATCCCGTTTCCCATTTTAGGTGAGGCCTGTCCGATGAGTTGAAGACGAAAGCGCCGGAAGTGTTTCCGGTTGGCCACTGGTAAGTGAGTGGCACTGAGGCCGTTTCGCCGCCTTTGATAACGAAAAGCCTCGTCACTGCGTCCAAAAATTCTTTCTTGCGAGAGAGTTGGATATAGTCCTTCGTATACCGATTGCTGTGGACCTGGCGACCGTAAGTGGCTCGGTGTGCCTCAGGACCGTAGTAAACGACCAAAACCCACTCGACATGCTGCATAGCCATTCAAATTCTCCCGATGATGATCGCCTCGGGCGATCGATGCGCTTCAACTTCTCGTCGACTCTGTGCCGCTAGAGAGCGATGGGTCGTGAACCGTATGATCTCTGCGCCTGGAAACAGATCGCGAACTACTTCGGTATCGCGATTTGACATCACCCATCTCACACCTCGGCGAGAGAGTCCGTCGCAAATATCCGCGAGGTCAACGAGATCGGAAAACTCAAAGGTTTTGGCCGTGTACTTGTTGAATTTCGCGGTGGGCTCTTTCTCAACGCCAGGGCGTGTGAATATAGGCAGATATGGGGGGTCGAGGTAGATAAAGTCTCCACAGGAGGCACTCTCTAGCACTTCACGGAAGTCGGCGGCTACAATGTCTGCTCCTGCCAGGGTGTTCCTCATGGCCGTCATGGTGGCTTCTGCAATGCCTTTGAATTGACGATCCCCCCAAGGCACATTCATGGCTCCGGTTTTAGAGTTCTCGCGCCACAAATGGTTCCAAGAGACGCCGTTCAGGTAAAAGAAGCGTGCTGCCTTCTCAATAAGGGAGATTGGTGCGGCTGAACGAATCTCGTAGTAGAACTCCTTGGAGTCATTTGCCAAATACCAATCTAAGAGCGGACGAAGCTCAGATTGGTGGTCTCGCATTGCAATCCAAGCCGTGATGAGATTTTCATTGAGATCTGCTAAATATGAGCGACCGGAAACGCGGGCAACACAAGCGAGAAAAACAGCACCCCCGCCAAGGAACGGTTCATAGTAATTATTAATACTGTCGGGAACGTGCGGAAGAATCCTCGGAAGCAATCTCGACTTGCCGCCTGCCCATCTGATAAAGGGTTTGATTGGCGCTGCGTGTGTCGCAGCGTCAGGCAATAAGTTAAGTTGCAAGTTTTTAGTTCGCGGAGCCATTTCTTTTCGATTTTTTATACTTGGGCAATATTGTTAACATTATGATAACTTAGTATTTTAGATAGCTCGTCATGATAACATAATGTTTTTAGATAGCGCGTCATTTTTCGACGCCCTTAACTTACGGAGGTCATATGCCTGACATCCAACTCGTTTGGCCGAATAAGGACCTGGCACTGCGTGCCTCTGGTGAAACTGACTACAAGTGGGTACAACCAACTGTTTGCCGATTGCAGAAGCCGCTAAAGTTTAAGTCGCTAACGGGGCATCCGCTAAACCGCCGAACGAACGTGCTGGCCATCGGCGATGGACTGGACGTCTTAGAGGCGCTGACAACAGAAACGACCATCTTCGAAGGGGGGATTCGCCTCGTATACATTGACCCGCCCTTTAACAAGCAGGTGAATTTCCGACAGTACCGCGACATGATGAAGCGGTCGATGTGGTTAAGCATGATGCGCGAACGCCTTATGGCACTTCGCCCACTCCTCGCAGAGGACTCAAGCGTTTGGGTTCACTTGGACGACGCCGAAGTCCATCGTGCACGGGCTGTCATGGACGAAATCTTTGGCGAGAACGCATTCGTCGCATCGGTCGTGTGGCAGAAGAAGACCTCTCGTGATTCACGAGCGGCCTTTTCTACGAACCACGACACGATCCTCGTGTATGCGCCAAGTGGTCCGAAAAAGTGGAAGACGTCGAGGAACTTACTTGTGAAGGACAACTCGCGCCTCCTCAACAGGGACAACGATCCTAGAGGACCTTGGGCCGATGCACCATTCACGGCCCCAGGCTATCGGAGCGCGCAGCAATACGATATCGTTACGCCGAGTGGGCAGGTTCTGCGTCCGTCGCGAGGCAGGTCTTGGTATGCCACAGAACCGACCTATCGGAACTTACTTGCCGATGGGCGTATCTGGTTCCCAAAGGGTGGAGATGGCTCGCCTCGCCTCAAACTTTTCGTCCATCAACTCCGTGGCCTCGTGCCGTTCACGGTCTGGGGGACGTCAGATACCGGCACGAATGATGATGCTAAGCGACACCTCATGGCGTTGTTCCCTGACCAAGAAGTGTTCGATACTCCTAAGCCCGAATCGCTCCTTGAGCGCATTATCCACATAGCCACGAATCCCGGGGACTTGGTGGTGGATATTTTTGGCGGTAGCGGGACAACTGCTGCGGTTGCCCACAAAATGCGCCGCCGATGGGTAGTAGCCGAACGTAACGCTCAGACCGTTCTAGACTTCTTGTTACCCCGGCTCCAGCGCGTGATTGATGGAGCAGATCCTGGCGGGGTTACTGAAGCGAATTCCTGGGTAGGAGGTGGCAGCTTTGAGGTGGTCCATGTATCGCCGCGTTTCGGAAAGCTCAATGGTTCGTACCGACCTGAGGCTATCCAGCAATATTTGACGACATTGGCAATCCAGGAGGAGCTCTCAGCGGCGTCCTGACAGGGATGACCAAATCTCGGTAACACTACTGAATATGGCACAAATCTTACTATTTAAGAAAGGAGTGTTTGGGGTTAAAAAGAAAACCGTATTTAATGTTAACCTAACGTACTCGAAGCCTACATGTGAACGGTACCACTGTCAGTCAGGCATAAAAAGTAGCCAAAATCAGACCGAAAACACCACTACCGCAGCCAACCAGCCGCAGGCCTCTCCCAATTCGCAGGAAGCACCCAACACATCGCCGGTCACCCCGCCTAGTGCCTTGCTCGCCTTAAAGCGGAGCCACAAGGCAGGCAACATTGCCGCCCCGAGAATAATCAGACCAGCCGACCAATTCCACCAGATGAGCGGCATCAGCAGAAGACCGCCCAGCGCCAGTTCCCGTAAGCCGACCTTCCCGACAAAGGCATGACCGGTGCCAATCTCCCGGGGATATTGCGTATCGCAGGCCAGGGTCGTCATGGCCCAGCGGGCCGTAGCCGGGACAGTGAGCAGGGCAAAGAAAAGGGGCTCCCCTTCAGTGGCAACAAGTGCGGCAAGACAGGCGACCTTCAGGCCAAGCAGCAACACCAACCCGATCACCCCAAAGGCGCCGGTGGCCGAATCCTTCATGATCGCTAGGCGTCGCTCCGGGGTCTGCCCGCCGCCCAGGCCATCCAGCAAATCAGCCAAGCCATCGAGGTGCAGCCCCCTGGTCAGCCAAGCGCCAAGGGTCACCAGCAGCACCGCACTCACCATGGGGGGAAGTCCGGCCCGGACACATATCCAGGCGCATCCAGCCAAAAACCCGCCGATCAGCCAGCCGGCCAGGGGGAAAAACCCGGCGCTCCGCTTGAGCCCGTCTGCGGGCAGCTCCGCAGGTAACCGCACAGGCAGGATAGTGAGAAAGGCTATGGCGATCTTTGTGGCCAGCAGCATGGTATCAACCGGCCTCGCTCACTCCGGCCTCGCCGAAAGTGGCCATCTCGTTCATGATCTTGAGCCCCGCCTCCACCAGATTCATGGTCAGGGCCGCGCCGGTTCCCTCGCCCAGCCGCAGGTCAAGGTGCAGCAGGGGGCTCAACTCCATCTTCTCAAAGAAGATCCGGTGGCCCTGCTCCGCCGACATGTGGCTGAAGAAACAGTAATCCAGAACATGGAGGGCAAACCGCTGGGCAACCAGGGCTCCGGCACTGGAGATAAAGCCGTCCACCACCACCGGAATCTTGCTGATCGCCGCCTGCAGAATGCAACCGCAGATGGCGGCGATCTCCAGGCCACCCACCGCAGCCAGCGCCCCAAGGGGCGAATCCAGCCGTTCCCGGTTCACGGCCAGGGACTGCTCGATCACCGCAATCTTGTGTTGCAACATGGCGTCGTCGATGCCGGTGCCCCGGCCAGTCACATCGGACACCTTGGCAGGCAGCAGGGCGGCAAAGAGCGCGGCGGACGGGGTGGTGTTGCCGATGCCCATGTCGCCGGTGCCCAGGATCTCGGCCCCATCCTCAATGGCCTCGCGGGCTTCTGCCATGCCGACCCCAATGGCCGCCACGGCCTCGTCAATGCTCATGGCCGGACCCTTGGCCATGTTGGCGGTTCCGGGACGGACCTTGCATTGCCGCAACCCCTCGGCCTCGATCGGCACGGCCACGCCCACATCAACCACTCGCACCTCGGCCCCAACATGGCGGGCCAGCACATTGACCCCTGCGCCTCCGGACAGGAAGTTCAGGACCATCTGCGGGGTGACCTCCTGGGGAAAAGCGCTGATCCCCTCGGCCACCACACCGTGGTCCCCGGCAAAGGTGAGGATGATCTTCTTCTCCACCTTGGCGGCAATAGTTCTCCGGATAGCGCAGGTCCTGGCCGCCAGCATCTCCAGCTTGCCGAGGCTGCCAAGGGGCTTGGTCAGGTTGTCGAGCCTGGCCTGGGCCTGAATCAAAACATCCTTGCTGGCCGGTTCAATGCTGGCGCAGGCGGCCTGCAATTCTTCCGCTGTTCGTATCATGTTCTCGTCTCCTGTATTTCTCCGCAGCCAACGTGCGCTACGATACTGTTGAGGCTCTTGCAAAACAACAAAAGGCGTCCGACCTTACTCCCCTCGCCCGCTCGGAGTCTACGCTTACCTGCGGGAGAGGGGCCGGGGGAGAGGGAAAATCCACCCTGCTGAATTTACAGCTATTTCCCCCTCTCCCTAGCCCTCCCCCCGAGGGGGGAGGGAACTTTTGGGACTTTTGCAAAAGCTTTTGTCTCTTTTTATCTGCGACTGAACGGCTGCCACGCCTCATCGAGAAGCGCCAGCGAAGCCTTCAGCTTTTCAATGCTATACATCTCCAAGGTGACCACCCCATCATACCCGGCATCAGCCAACCGAGCACCCAACATCCTGGCCTGCTCCGCATCATGCAGGGCCTGATGGTCCTTGCCACCCCGCACCCCATGGTAATGCAGATGCGAGGCCTTAGGCAGCAAGGCCAGCCCTTCTTCCAGATCATGGCCATAGTGGACAAGATGCCCGAGATCAAGGCACACGCCAAAACCGTACTCCGCAACCAACGGGGCCACCAACCCGAATGGATACTCGATATTTTCGACCGCAACCAGCCTTTTCTCGTCGCCCAAGACACCGGATAATTCCTCAAGGCTGGCGGCCAGATTATCGAGCCAGGCTGCTTCGGACAGATCCGGCTCCCGGACCAGATGCAGGTCAAAACTCTGCGGGACAAGGGGAGCCAACTGCGCCATGAGCCGAAGCATCTCTCCAATTCCCTCCTGCCGCTCAGCCCTTGAGGCCGCACCCAAGGCCAGATCGGTGGGCAGGTGCACCGTATAGGTGAGGCCATGCTCCTCGGCAAGATCGCGCAACACCTGCACATCCACAGGCTGGGGCAGACGGCTTTGGGCCGCGCTTTCAAAAAAGAGCAACTGGACATCATCCACCAGGGGGGCCAACACCCGGACATTGGTCATGATGTCCGCTGGCAGCACGCAGGAGGTCGCACCCAGCCGCCAGGGAAAACGTTTCTTAAACACCATCACCCAGCATTGCCCCGAAGAGTAACCACCTCGCCGACCCGGTCCTGGTGGGCAAGGGAGATCACGGGCACCGGGCACGCGCCCCGCTGTTGCCGGAATATCTCCAGCATGGCGTTCATGGCTTCCTGGGCAAGATGCGGTCGGTTGTTGGTTTCGCTGAGGTGGGACAGGACCACATGCTCCAAGCCGTCGTGGAGGATATCGCTCAAAAACCCTGCAGCGTCTTCATTGGCCAGATGCCCGCTCTTGCCGCGCACCCGCTGCTGCAGGGATGGCGGATAGGGCCCGTTGCGCAACAGCTCCGGGTCGTGGTTGCATTCGAGCACCAGCCCGTGACAATTGCTCAATCGGTGGCGCATCAGTTTGGACACCACCCCGGTATCGGTGCAGTATCCCATGAGCACCCGGCCATTGTTCAGGAGAAACCCGACGGGATCGGCTGTGTCATGGGAGATTGCGTAGGGATGGATCTGAAAATCCTGAAACACGAAGGTCTCTCCCGTAACAAAGGCATGGCACTGGTGGAGGTTATCCAAGACCGTTCCGGCGGCGGCCAGGGTCGCTTCGTTGATAAAGACCGGCAGGTGGAAGCGGCGGGAGAGAATCGCCGCGCCCTTGACATGGTCGCCATGCTCGTGGGTGATGAGGATACCGGACAGGGTTTCCGCGCCAACCCCGATCCCGGACAGCCGGTGCTCGATCTCCTTGCCGGAAAAACCGGCATCGATCAACAACCGCGTCTGCCCGGACTCGACAAAGGTCGCGTTGCCCTTGCTGCCGCTGCCCAGAACACAAAAGCGCATGGATCACCAGAAAAAAGGTTAAAGGTTAAAAGCGAAAGGATTTCGTCTTTCTGTCCGCCTGGGCATAGTCCTTTCTCCTTGCCCCTTTAGCCTTTTACCTGCCCCAGGCCCGTATGGCCGAAGCCGCCGTCCTGGCGGAGAGTCTCATCCAGCCTGTCCACCGCGACCACCGTGGCCCGGCAGACCGGGGCCAGCACCAGTTGGGCGATCCGGTCGCCCCGGCGGATGGTGAAAGGCTCGCTTCCGAGGTTGATCAACCCGATCTTCACCTCGCCCCGGTAATCGGCGTCAATGGTGCCGGGGCTGTTGACCACGGTGATCCCGTGCTTGATGGCCAGCCCGCTTCTGGGCCGCACCTGCAACTCATAGCCGGGAGCCAGGGCCACGGCAAAGCCGGAGGGCAGCAAACGGATCTCCCCCGGCCCGATTACCACCGGCTCAACCACGGCTGCAGCCACATCCATGCCTGCGGCCAGCTCGGAGTGGTAGGCGGGCAAGGGCAGATCGGCATGGCCTGCCGGGTCTAACCACGACAACTGAATGACATGCATTTCTTTGTTCTCTGTTTCCATCATCTTCTACTCCAGATCAAGGGGGCGCCAGTCAATATCCTTTGCCTTGAGCGGGCCAAGAACGGTGGCGAACAACGGCTGGCTGAAAAGCCGCCCGGCAAGGTCGCCGATATCCTCTTGCCGCACTTGGTCAAACCCCGCGGCAACCTCTTCAAAGGGGATATAACGGCCAAAGGTCAGCTCGTTTCTGGCGATTCTGGTCATCCGGGATTCCATGTTCTCGGCGGAAAGATAGATCCCGGCCTTGGCGTAATTCTTGGCCCTGTCCAGCAAATCGCTCGAAACCCGGCCTTGGCGCAGCCCTTTTATTTCCCTGGAAACCACCGCCATGGCCTTGTTCACCACCGCCGGATCGACCCCCAGGTACACCCCGAGATAGCCGCTGTCAGTAAAGGAAGAGAGATAGGAATAGATGGAATAGGCCAGCCCCTCTTTCTCGCGGACCTCCTGGAAAAGCCGGGAGCTCATGTTGCCGCCGAGGAGAACATGCAGCAGATAGAGGGCATACCGGTCGGGCGCCACAATGGGCAGGCCGTAAGTGCCAAGCACCAGATGCGCCTGCTCCAGATTCTTTTTATAGAGCTTGCGCACCGGCGCAAGCGCGGTGGGCGGCTGCCGGCGAAGACCTGTGCCCGGTCCGGCCAAGGCGCCCATCTGCTGCTGCCAGAGACGACAAAATTTCTCATGCTCCACATTGCCGGAGGCGGCGATGACGATCCTTTCCGGCGTGTACTGGCGGCGCATATACTCCCGCAAACCGTTGGAATCCATGGCTGCCACCACCTCCCGCCGCCCGAGAACCGTATAACCGAGGGGGTGCTCGCCCCAGAGATTGCCGGTAAACATCTCATGGATCCGGTCATCCGGGGTGTCTTCCACCATGGATATTTCCTGGAGCACGACCTCCCGCTCACGCACCACCTCTTCCTCCTCAAAAAGCGAATTCAGGAAGATATCCCCCATGAGCCCAACAAGCCGTTCCAATTGGTCATCGAGGACCGTGGCGTAATAGGAGGTGGTCTCGCCGGAGGTGAAGGCGTTGGACATGCCGCCCAGGGTGTCGAGTTCCTGGGCAATTTCCCGGGCCGTCCGGCTGGGGGTGCCCTTAAAGAGCATGTGCTCGACAAAATGGGCACTGCCGTTGTTGTCGGGCTGCTCGTCGCGCGCGCCCACATCCACCCAGATCCCTGCGGAAACCGTGCGGGAGGAAATCTTTTCGGTAATGATCCGGATGCCGTTGTCGAGCACGGTTTTCTGGTAGCTATTGGCCACGGTTTCCCCTACTGATCACAGTGTGATACGGAAAAGGGGAAAGAAGGCCGCGCCCTCCTTCCCCTTGGAAGAATCAAAAGACTACATGAGACGCTGGATCAGGAACCCGACTCCTCCTGCAGGACAGCCTTACGGCTCAGGCGGATCTTGCCCCGCTGGTCGATCTCCAGAACCTTGACCCGGACCTCGTCGCCTTCCTTGAGAATATCGGTGACTTTCTCGACCCGTTTGCTGTCAAGCTCGGAGATGTGCACCAGGCCGTCAACCCCCGGCATGATCTGAACGAAAGCCCCGAAATCGAGGATCTTCTGGACAACACCGTCGTAGATCCGGCCGATTTCAGGATCAGCGGCGATCTCGTTGACTTTGGCGATAACAGCCTGGGCAACTTCACCATTGGGCGCGAAAATCGTTACCTTGCCGGAATCCTCTACATCCATCTTGATCCCGTAATCGGCGGTGATCGACTTGATCATCTTGCCGCCCGGGCCGATGAGGTCGCGGATCTTGTCGGGATTGATCTGCAGGCTGAAGATCTTGGGCGCATGCTCAGGCACATCCGTCCTGGGCTGCTCGATCGCCATCTTCATTTTTTCGAGAATATGGAGACGACCGCCCCTGGCCTGGGCCAGAGCGCTGGTCATGATCTCCTTGGAAACGCCTTCGATCTTGATATCCATCTGCAGGGCGGTGATGCCCTCGTCGGTGCCGGTGACCTTGAAATCCATGTCGCCGAGATGATCTTCATCGCCCAGGATGTCCGAGAGGATGACGATGGTCTCGCCGTCCTTGATCAGACCCATGGCCACGCCGGAAACCGGTTTCCTGATCGGCACGCCCGCGTCCATCAGGGCAAGACTGCCGCCGCAGACCGTGGCCATGGAGGAGGAACCGTTGGACTCCAAAACCTCGGACACAATGCGGATGGTGTAGGCAAATTCGTCGCTTTTCGGCAGCACGGCAGCAAGAGCCCGTTCGGCCAGAGCGCCATGCCCGATGTCCCGGCGGCTGGGGCCGCGCATGAAACGGACCTCACCCACGCAATAGGGAGGGAAGTTATAATGGAGCATGAAGGGCTTGAACGACATGCCGCTGAGGGATTCAACCCGCTGCTCGTCATCGCCGCTGCCCAGGGTGGCGGAAACCATGAC
>Ga0180015_1000285_pt1 | contig 14981 bp, 13 predicted proteins | sample KR13_S2_MetaG_FD_116508 | JGI IMG/M metagenome (GOLD analysis project Ga0180015, IMG submission 116508) | Groundwater microbial communities from the Olkiluoto Island deep subsurface site, Finland - KR13_S2_MetaG | ecosystem: Environmental > Aquatic > Deep subsurface > Groundwater | place...
TATCAAAAACATATAAAAAAGCTATTATATTTACTATTGTTTTTTGAATTATCTTTAAGGAGGTAAAATAATGGTTATATGGGAATGGATACTTAGTATTGTGGGAGGTAGTTTTCTATTGTTGACAACTTGGCTACGGCTCTTGCGACGGCAATGTCGTATTTTCCCCTGTGCGTTGACAACTTGGCTACATCTTCGGCTCTGCCTGTAGCATAGCCACAGAATATCCCGGCAGAAATTTCAAGTTTTTTGGGGGTGTTTTTTGGCTTAATTAAATTTTCTAATTTATCTTTATCTTTGGTGTTTTTGTTTTTGTATACAGTAAAAGTTTTTGTTGGAAACAAAAATAAAAAATTTAAATTTTGGTATGTGGGGTTTTTACTTTTATTTTCATTATTTTTTATATTTTATTTAATCAGTTCGGGAATTTTTAGTGGGCACGTGAATTTAAACAAAGAAACCGGTTTTTCTTTTGGATATTTTATAAAAAATTTGAGTTTTTATTTATCTGCTTTAATGGGGAAGGACACCAGATATTTGTGGTATACAAAAAAATTAATGGCAAGAAGTGTGGTTGTATTGGCTTTTTGCGGTGTGGTAGCAGGGTTATTGATGAAAAAATTTAGAGTTTTGGTTTTAAAATTGCTGTTTTTTTTATTTGTTCCTGTTATTTGTGTTTGTTTTTTTTATTATGCTGATGCCAGATATATTTTTATGGTTTTGCCCTTGGTATTAATTTTAATCGGTTTTTTGTTTTTTGTATTAATGAAGAAATTTGGAGCAAGGCTAAGTTATTTACTGATGTTTTTACTGATGGTTTTTTATGTTTTTGAAAAGGATGAAGGAGAGAGAAGAATTGTGTTTTTTAAGAAGCAGGTTGGATTGAATTTTAGACACAAAGAGGATCCGTGGAATTATTTGGCAATTGAGAATTTTAATAATTATTTTAAAAATAAAAATAAGGATGTTTATTTAGGAAGTTTTTTGCCGCCTTTTTATGTTGATATTTTTTCCAATCATAATTATGAGTATTTGCCAATATTTGAAAAACAGGAATTTTCCAGCGGACAAAAGAAAGTTTTAGACAAGTTTTATTCCGGTGAATTGGTTGAATATTACAAGAGTTTGGTTAAAAATGAAAAAAAAGTATTTGTATCTAATTATTATGTGAACAATAGCGTGGGGTGGAGAAAAGTTTTTGATGATTTATTGGCAAACTTTGATACAGAATTAGTAAGGGATGGTTGTTTGGGAAGTTGTAATATTTATAAATTGAGTTTGAAAAGGTAAAATTTTAAATATGAAAATTTTTGTTGTAGTGCCGAGTTGGAATGAGGGAAAAAGAGTAGTCAAGACAGTCAGAAAAGTTTTAAAAAATACAAAAAATAGCGTGATAGTTGTTGATGATGGTTCCAGTGATAATTCTTTTGTTTTGCTAAAAAAGATTTTGTCTGCCCTTTTTTGTTTTGCGTAGTTGATTAAGAATTTGATTAGTTTTGTACCAAGACCTTTTCTTCGTGCGTTCTTGAGGATAGCAATACGTTCCAGTTTCATCTTGTTATTTGGGTATCTTATTCTGGCGCAACCGACAGCTTTGTTTTTGTAATAAAGGATGACATGTTCGGAGGTGTCGTCTAATCCGTCCTTCTCTTTTTTGAGGGGACAATGCCTTGATCTTTAACAAATACTTCTCTTCTGATTTTTAGTATTTGGTTGATTTCACTTTGGTTTTTAGTAATGTGTATGTTGATCATGTTGGTTTTTTTGAGGTTGTTTTGATTTAACGTTGTTTATGCTATCAAAGTTTGTATGTTTTGAGAAGCATAAACAAGAATTTGGGTGTATTTGTCAGAGGAGCAAATATTGTGGTAGTATAATTTCATTATGAAAGTGATTATTTTGTGTGGTGGAATGGGAACGAGGTTGAGGGAAGAGACTGAGTTTAGGCCGAAGCCGATGGTGTTTATTGGTAATAAGCCGATGCTCTGGCATATTATGAAAATATATGCACATTATGGTTTTAACGAGTTTATATTAGCATTGGGATATAGGGCTGATTATATAAAGCGGTTTTTTTTGGACCAAAAGGCATATACCTCTGATTTTATTTTAGATACTAAAACATGTAAAAGAAGATTTTTTTTGCAGAGCAGGAATAATGTTGATGATTTTAAGATAACCTTTGTGGATACGGGTTTGGAGACGTTGGTAGGTGAGAGAGTCTTGAGGTGTCGGAGGTATGTTCCGGATGCCGATAGAAATTTTATGGTAACTTATGGTGATGGAGTTGTAGACGTAAACATTAAAAAGTTGCTTGATTTTCATAAGAAACAAAAGACTTTGGGTACGATTTTGGGTATTCATTCAAGGTCAAAATTTGGAGTATTAAAGGTTGATAAAAATAATTTAATTAAGATGTTTTCTGAAAAACCGGTAACAAATAATTGGGTTAATGGGGGTTTTATGGTTTTCAAGAAGGAGGCCTTCAATTATTTTAAACTAGGAATTTCGGAACATCCGGTGCTAAAATCTTTGGCAAAAGAAGACCAGTTGTCTGTTTATAAACATGAAAGTTTTTGGTTTGCTATGGATACTAATAAAGAGATGGTAACATTAAATAATTTGTGGTTGTTAGACAAACCTCCATGGAAAATATGGAAATAAATAAAAAATTTAATGGTAAAAATGTTTTAGTAACTGGTGGAACGGGTTTTGTGGGATCACATTTAATAGAAGAACTGGTTAAACAAGGAGCTAATGTTGTAACTACTTTTGAGTACACTGATCCTTATTCATATTTTATGAAGAAGGAATTGGATAAAAAAGTAACTATGGCTAATGTTGATGTTGGTCATTTTGATAAAGTTTTTGATTTGGTAACTAAGTTTGAGGTTGAATATATTTTTCATTTAGCAGCACAAGCAATTGTTACTACAGCTTATAGTAATCCAAGGAGAACTCTAGAATCAAATATAATGGGAACTACAAACATATTAGAAAGTGCTAGGCTTTATTCAAAAATAAAAGCGGTGGTGGTAGCTTCTTCAGATAAAGCTTATGGAAAGTTGGGAATTAAAAAAAATACTTATATTGAAACTGATCCTCTTAAGGGAGATCATCCTTATGATGTTTCAAAATCGGCCACTGACTTAATTGCTAATATGTATTTTAAGACTTATCAAGTGCCAGTTGCAACAACTCGTTTTGGCAATATTTATGGTGAAGGAGACAATAATCCTTCACGGATAATACCTGGGATTATGACTTCATTAATTAATAATGAAAAATTAGAATTGAGAAGCGATGGAAAAGCAGTAAGGGATTATTTATACGTTAAAGATGTTGTGAATGGTTATCTAATGTTGGCAGAGAAAATAAACAAAACTAAAGGTGAATCTTTTAATTTTGGGTCTAGTGATACTCTTTCAGTAATTGAGCTAATTGAAGAAATTCAAAAAGCACTAAAAGTGAAAGTTCCTTATAAGGTTTTAAATATTGCTAAGAATGAAATACCATATCAATCATTGAATTATGAAAAGATTAAAAAAATTGGTTGGAAAAATAAAGAAAATGTAAAAACTACCACAGAGAGAATTTATAAATGGTACGAGCAAATAATTGAAAAAGATTAAAAGTTAAATAATTTATGAAAAAAAATATACGCGAAATATTTAAACTTGTTGTTTCAACTGTTAAACCTTTATTTATTTTGGAAATGGCGAATAATCATATGGGTGATGTTGGGCATGGTTTAAAAATAATTAGAGAATTTCATAAAATAACCAAGAAATTTGATTTTCATTTTGCTTTCAAGTTTCAGTATCGAAACATAGACACCTTTATCCATCCTGAGTATAAAAACAGAATGGATATAAAGTATGTTAAACGGTTTTCGGAAACTCGGCTTAGCCCAAGTGAATTTTTGAGTCTAAAAAAAGAAGCTGAAAGTTTGGGGTATATCAGTATTTGTACACCGTTTGATGAGGAGTCTGTCGATTTGATAGAAAAGCATAATTATTCGGTTATAAAAGTTGGTAGCTGTTCTTTTGCTGACTGGCCATTATTGGAAAGAATTATTAAAGTGGATAAACCGGTGGTGCTATCCACTGGTGGGGCGAGTTTACAAGATATAGACAATGTGGTTTCATTTTTTCATCATAGGAAAAAGAAATTTGCAATTATGCATTGCGTGGGGGAATATCCGACGGTGGCAGAAAATCTTCAATTAAACCAGATTACCTTTTTTAAGAATAGATACGCTGATGTGGTGGTGGGTTTTTCGACACACGAAGATCCGGATGATTTTGTTCCAGTCCAGTTAGCGGTTGCAAAAGGTGCCCAGATTTTTGAAAGACATGTGGCCATAAAGACCAAGAAATATGATATTAATGCTTATTCCTCTCTTCCCAGTCAAGTGGAAAGTTGGCTTGTCGCCGCTCAAAGAGCAATAAAAATCGGAGGAGTGGTAGAAGAGAGAGTTGATCATAGTAAAAAAGAGATGGTGGATATCAGACAATTTAAGAGGGGTGTTTTTGCTAAAAGATCTTTTAAGAAAGGGGAACTTATTAAGACAGAGGATGTATTTTTTGCCTTTCCCAATCAACTAGGCCAATTAGTTGCAAATCAGATATCTAAATACAAGTATTATTATGCTAAAAAAGCAATAAAGAAAAACGGAGTTATAAAAGATGTGCGGTTGGACGACACCAGAGAGGAAGTGTATGCCATAGTTAAAAGGATTGATAAACTTTTTAAGAAAAGTGGTGTTGTATTTCCCAACAGAGTTGATTTGGAAATATCTCATCATTACGGGCTTGATAAATTTGATAAGTATGGGATTTGTATGGTGACTTGTGTTAATAGAGGTTATTGTAAAAAATTAATAATCATGTTTCCCGGTCAGTTACATCCCGAACAATATCATCGCAAAAAAGAAGAAACATTTCATGTTTTGTATGGTAAGTTTATTGTTTGGTTAAACGATAAGAAACATATTTTTTTACCAGGTGACGTGGTTGTTATAGAGCCTACTGTCAGACATCGTTTTACTACGGTAAATGGGGGCATTCTCGAGGAAATTTCCTCGACCCATTTTGTTAATGATTCTTTTTATATCGATGAAAAGATTTCTTTGAATAAGAATAGGAAGACCCATGTTCGTTATTGGAGAAACGTGGTTTAATTTTGTGATGAGAGTGCTTATAACCGGGGGAACCGGCTTTATTGCCAGAAATTTATTTGAGCAGTTGAAAGATAAGTATAATGTAATTTGTTTGGGGAGAAAGAAGCTTAACCTTTTGAATTTTGGTAGAGTTTTAGCTTATATAAAGAGTAACAGATTTGATGTGGTAATACATACGGCTACATATGATGTGGCGCCAAAACATTCGGTAAAAGACCCATCTAAGGTTTTGGAATATAATTTAAAAATGTTTTTTAATTTGACCAGATGTAAAGATTATTTTGGTAAGATGATTTATTTTGGTTCAGGGGCGGAGTATTGTCGGGAAAACTGGAAGCCGAGGATGAGGGAGAGTTATTATGACAAATATGTGCCAATGGATCAATATGGGTTTTCCAAATATTTGATGACAAAGCATACACAATTAAGCGATAATATTTATAATCTTCGGTTGTTTGGAATGTTTGGTAAATATGATGATTGGAGAACAAGACTTATTCCAAATGTGTGTTATCGTGCCGTGATGAATTTACCAATTGTTATAGATCAAAATAAATTTTATGATTTTTTGGATGTTAATGATTTGGTAAAAATTGTAAGTTGGTTTATTGACAATAATCCTCAAGAGAAGGTTTACAATGTTTGTACAGGCAAGGCGATTGCTTACAAATCATTAGTTGAAAAAATAATTAAGATATCGGGTAAAAATTTGAGTTTTCGAATAAAGAATAAAGCCTTGGGGAGGGAATATAGTGGAGATAACGACTTGCTCATGAAGGAATTGAAGGGTTTTGAGTTTATTCCGATTGATGAATCAATAAAATCATTATATGATTGGTATAATCAAAATAAGATGAAAATTTTTATATGAACATAGATGAATCAATAAAATTTATTGAGAAGCAAATAGGAGATCCAAAACTGGGTTTGCCAGAGGAGGTGTTTTTTTTTGCCAGTAGGATTGTGCCGATGGTTAATGTTGATTTATTAATAAAGGATGAAAAGAAACGGATTTTGTTGGCGTGGAGGGATGATCAATATGCGGGAGCAGGGTGGCATGTCCCTGGGGGAATAGTTCGTTACAAGGAAAATTGGGAACAAAGAGTGAGAAAGGTGGCAGAAATGGAGATTGGAATGATGGTTGAATTTGATCTTAGGCCAATTGCTTTCAATCAAATTTTCCTTGATCATAAAACACGAGGGCATTTTATTTCAATATTATTTAGATGTTTTTTGTCAGGTAAGTTTATTCCAAAAAACGAAGGGTTAAAGCAAGATGACGTGGGTTATTTGAGGTGGCATGATACTTGCCCAAAAAACTTAGTTGAAGTGCAAAAGATATATAGGAAATTTATAAAAAGATGAGAAGAAAGAGGCGTCGCTTTATTCAACAGTGTAAAAATATGGAGAGTATGCGATGAAGATTAATGTTTGCAGGGTATGTGGCCAAAAGTTTTTTGATAAATCTTTGTTGGTATATAAAAATATGCCGGCGGTAGCACAAAACTTTCCAGACGAAAAATCTTTGAAAAGTGATATGGGAATTGAAATGAAGGTGTATCAGTGTAGCGGTTGTGGCTTGGTTCAGTTAAGTAATGAGCCGGTGTCTTATTATAAGGAGGTGATACGAGCGGTAGCGTTTTCTCCGGAAATGAGAAATTTTCGGGTTAAACAATTTGGGGATTTTGTAAAAAAATATTCTTTGAAGAATAAAAGAGTGATTGAGATAGGTTGCGGTAAGGGCGAATATTTGTCGATTATGAAACAGTGTGGAGTGTCGGTATACGGGTTGGAACAATCAACGGAATCGGTTAGTCGGTGTGTGAAAGATGGATTGAAAGTTTTTCAAGGATTTGTTAAAGACAGTAGATATAAAATAAAAAATGCTCCCTATGATGCCTTTTTTATTTTGAGTTTTTTAGAACACTTACCTGATCCAAATTCAGTTCTCGGTGGTATATGTGATAATTTGTCGGATAATGCGGTTGGAATTATTGAAGTACCTAACTTTGATATGATTTTAAAACAGAATCTTTTTTCCGAGTTTACCAGAGATCATTTGTTTTATTTTACAAAAGATACTTTGGTAAGATTGTTGGGTTTAAATGGTTTTGATGTTATTGGTTGTCGGGTGGTGTGGCATGAGTATATAATTTCGGCGATTGTTAAAAAGAGGGCAAGAATATCGGTTGAACATTTTTATAAAAAACAAGAAAAACTTAAGCTGGAGATTAGTCGGTATATAAGTAGATTTAAGGATAATAAAGTTGCCATATGGGGGGCCGGACATCAGTCGTTGGCTGTTATGGCTATGTTGGACTTGGCTGGTAAGATTAAATATGTGGTCGATTCGGCGCCCTTTAAACAGGGTAAATATACTCCGGCGACACATATTCCAATAGTTTCACCTGAAACACTTAACTTGGATCCAGTGGCGGGTCTGATTGTGATGGCGGCCAGTTATTCGGATGAGGTGGTAAGTATTTTGCGAAAGAGGTTTGATAAAAATTTTTCTATTTCTGTGGTGAGAGACTATGGTTTGGAAATAATCAGATAATTGCAATTTATGAAATTTTTTTATGGGGGGATGTATAATAGGAACAGTTAGAGTTTAAAAGATAAATAATATGCCTATTAGATTAGAGCGGGGGCTTACACAAGCGGAAGTAAAAGGTAGGGCTAGGTTGGCTGAGAAAAAGCCGGCGGTAGCCGAGAAGTATGAGTTGTTTGACGCTAGGGTTGAAGAAGGGAAAAGTAATGCAATAATTCAATTTCAAGTTGACTATAGGTGTAATTTTCGTTGTGAGCATTGCTGTATAACAGGATTACGAAGATCGAGACAAGAAGAGAGTTTTGATGTGGGTAAGGTTAGAGATCTGGCAGATCAAGCCGACGAAATGGGGTTGGCGGAATTTGTAATTACCGGGGGAGAGCCTCTAATTATCCCCTGGTACGATGAATTGGTAGAGGCGATTGGTCCGGATCGGTTCTATATAGCCTCTGATACCAATGGGTGGTACCTGGATGAAAAAATGGCAAAGCATTTGGTTGATATAGGAGTAGATAAGACCCAGATTAGTCTTGATAGTTTATCAGCGGATGAGCATGATGCTTTTAGAAGACATAAAGGAGCTCATGAAAGAGTCGTTAGGGGAATAAGAGCATCTTTAGATGCGGGTTTAAGTACTTTGGTGCAGACCGTAGTGACCCGCGATAGGATAAGATCATCGGAGTTTGAAGGTTTTTTAAAATTTATCAATGAGATGGGGGCGCCGGTGTTTGTAACTTATGCTAAGCCTGTTGGTGCTTGGGAAAGGAATTACGGTGCTATGGTAAGTAGGGCTGATATGGATTATATGCGGGAGTTGGAGGAAAAATATAGAGTTTTTACACATTTGACACCTGCCTATGGTTGGGATTTGGGTTGTATTGCGGTAAAGAGAATGATTTCGGTTACGCAATATGGTGATGTGATGCCGTGTCCATACACACATATTTCGTTGGGGAATGTTTTTGACGAGTCATTGGAAGAGATTGTTGAAAGAGGTATGAAAATTAGACATTTTGGGGAGCATAGGGATACATGTTTAATGGCGGAAGATGTAATGGCAAGGCCGGGAGGTTTTGTTAAAGAGTATATTGAGCCTAGGGTGTATGATAAGGTGTTACCGGTACCCTGGAATCAGGTATTTATGGATGAAGATTTTATTAAGTGAAATTAAACCAAAAATAAAAGCTTTTGTTTTTGATTTTGATGGTACGATAAAAAGTTCTAAAGAACCGGATTGTTTGCCGTTGGAACTAATAGAAAGAATTGTGTCTGCCGGTAAAAAAGTGGCAATTGTGACTGCTTCTGGAGTATCGGCATTGAATGGTTTAGGGCAACAAATAACAAGGTTATTGTTGGAGGGTAATTATTCGACGAGGGTATATTTGGGAATTGCCAATGGAATGGGTCTGTATGGATTGGATAAACAGGGAAAATGCGAGTTATATAGTTATCCAATAGAGATTATTGATGTTAAAAAGATTTTGAAGGCTTGGGAAAAGGCGGTAAGTTTAGTTGGGATTAAAGACGAAGATTTAGTGGAGAAGGGACTGACAACATTCAAGAGGTTTTTAGAAAAAGATTGGGGAAGGTACATCCCGAAGGATTATTTGTCATTGGTTAAAAGCCGGAAGGGAAAATGTTTTGCGGAGAGGTTGAAGGTGACATTGGTTATGCCCAGAAGTGAGGTCTTTTCTCAAGTGGAATTTGTGAGAATGGTACAGGAAGAAATAGATAAATTGACGGGTAAGGAGAAATTTGTGATAGAGACGGGTGATGATGTTTTTGCCCATGTGACTTGTTGGCCGAGGATGGAACCGAAGTTGTTTGCTTTAAATAGGATTAAGCTGGAGTTAGAGTTGAAAGATAGGGAGTTGGTTGTTTTTGGTGATATGCCATTTGGTAATGATAGAGGAATGTTGATAGACAGTAATTTACCTTATACCTTTACTAATAGATATTTTAAAAAGAAGGATGTTAAAAAACCACCCTATTTTTTATCGGGACTAGCGGAGAGGCCGGTGTTGAGCGTTTACCGAGCTGTTAATTATTTGATAAACTAAAACTATAATTATAAATTGGGATATATTAATATGAAACTGAGTGATTATGTATTTAAATTTTTAGAAGATTATACAGATATGGTTTTTTTACTTTCCGGTGGTGGAATAATGCATTTGGTTGATTCTTTGGGTAATTCAAAATTACATGCAATTTGCTGTCATCATGAACAAGCATGTGCAATTGCAGCAGAGGGTTATGCTCGAATTAAAAATAAGGTTGGAGTGTCTTTAGTAACTACTGGTCCGGGTGGAACAAACGCAATTACCGGAGTGGCTGGAGCATGGCTAGACAGTATTCCGATGTTAGTTATTAGTGGTCAAGTTAAGACTGGTGATATAACTCCCAAAGTAAGGGGTATCCCAATAGTTAGGGCTACTGGTTTTCAAGAATTAAATGTGGTTGATTTAGTTAAACCAATTACTAAATATGTTGTAACAATAAATAAACCAAATGAAATTAAGTATCAGTTGGAGAAGGCTTTATATTTGGCTACAAATGAACGTCCAGGGCCGGTTTGGGTAGAAATACCATTGGATATTCAGACTGTTGAAATTGATATTAGAAAATTAAAAGGATTTAAAAAACCATTAATTAAAAAAAATTACCAGAGCGAAAAAATTAATTTAATTGCAAAAAAACTTAATGAGGCAAAAAGACCATTGTTAATGGTCGGAAATGGAACAAGATTAGTTGGTGGGGAAAAAATATTACAAAAAATACTGGATAAATTAAAAATTAATGCAGTTACACCGATTTTTACGGCTGATGACTTAGTAACAAGTGATTATTTATATTATTTAGGTAGGCAAGGAATGCCTGGTAATGAAACCGCAAATTGGGCAATGGATAATTGTGATTTATTGTTGATTATTGGTGAAAGAATGCAACTAACACAGGTATCTTATGATTATAAAAAATTTTCACCAGATGCTTTTAAAATTATGGTGGATATTGATGAAAATGAGATAAATAAAAAAACACTAAAGATTGATTTGCCTGTATGTATGGATGCTAAATTGTTTTTGGAAGAATTATTTAAAAAAGATATTAAATTAAATAGGTGGAATGTTGAAGTTAAGCCAATAAATGTCAAAAAATATGAAAGCAGTGGAAATTTTGTAAATGTTTATAGTTTTTTTGAAGGACTTAATAAAAATATATTTGGACTTAATATAGCAACTACCAATGGAATGGCCAGTGTGGCGACTCACCAGGCTATAAAAATAAAAAATGGACAACGTATTATTACTAATGCTGGATTAGGTCATATGGGATCAGGATTACCTTTAGCCATTGGGGTTTGTTTAGCCTCAGGTAAATCCCCTACTATTTGTATGGAGGGCGATGGTTCACTTATGCTTAATATTCAAGAATTGCAGACGATAATTTATCATAAGTTACCGATAAAAATATTTATTTTTAACAATGGCGGTTATTATTCCATTAGAAATACGCATCAAAATTATTTTCAGAGGGTTTTTGCGGCTGATGTAAAAAGTGGGCTTAGCTTACCTGATTTTGAAAAATTAACAAAAGGATGGGGTTTAAAGTATATTAAAATTGCCAATAATAAAGAGATTTATAAAATCAAGAAGGTTATTGATTATCCGGGTCCGATTGTTTGTGAGCTTATAATTGATCCTCAACAAAAGATGTTACCAAAGTGGTCTGCCGGTAATTTAAAAGAAAATTAATTTATATGGAAAAGAAAAAGATAACTATTGGAGTCCCATGTTTTAATGAAGAGAAAAATGTAATTAATATGTACAATAAATTGAAATGTGTAGTAGAAAAAATAAAGAAATATAAATTTGAATTTTTATTTGTAGATAATGGCAGTAGTGATAAAACCAGGGAAAAAATAATGTTTTTGACTAAAAAGGATAAAAATGTAAAAGGAGTATTTTTGTCTCGTGATTTTGGACCCGAAGGTTCTGGTGCAGCTATTTTATATAATACTAATTCAGATGGATTAATTATTGTCGCTTGTGATTTTCAAGATCCACCGGAATTAATTTCTAAATTTATAAAAAAATGGGAAGATGGCTATGAAGTTATTTTGGGTCAATATAATAAAATAGAAGATTCTCCTTTTATGACTTTAATGAGAAAGATGTTTTATAAGTTGTTTAAGAATATATCAAATATAGATGTTCCAATAAATGTAACTGGATTTGGATTGTTAGATAAAAAGGTTATTGATGCGATGAAATCATTACCAGAAAAATTTAGATTTGGTAGAGGCTTAATTTCTTGGGTTGGTTTTAAAAGAATTTTTGTATCCTACGAAAGACAAAAAAGGGAAAATGGGAAAAGTTCGTATGATTTTTTTGCTTATGTAAAACATTCCGAGCGAGGTGTTTTTGGATTTTCTTATCTTCCGTTAGACTTAATAGTTTATGTTGGTTTTATAATAACCATTCTTTCTTTCTTGTTTGTTATTGGTTATTTGTTTACAGTCTTTGTCTTTGGAAATCCAATAAATGCATCAATACCAATTTTATTGGCAATAGTATTTTTTGGTGGAGTTAATTTAATGGCATTAAGTATTATTGGAAAATATATTCAGGTAATAGTAGAAGAGACAAAAAATAGACCCATGTATATTGTTGATAAAAAAATAAATTTTAAAAACTAATTTATGAAAAAAAAATTTATACCAGGTGAAACATATGTTTCAGTTTCAGGGAAAGTGTTTGATAAAGAGGAAATTAACAACGCCATAGAGGCGGCAAAGGATGGATGGTGGACGGAAGGGCGGTTTGCATTGAAATTTGAGGAAAAATTTAAAAAGTATTTAGGAGTTAAACATGTCTCGTTGGTTAATTCTGGTTCATCGGCAAATTTAGTGGCCTTAGCGGCGCTGACATCGGACTTATTTGGTGAAAAGAGACTTAAGGCCGGTGATGAGTTTGTGACGACGTCGGTGGCTTTTCCGACGACGGTTAATCCGGGTATTCAGTATAGATTAAAGCCGGTGTTTGTTGATGTTGGGGTTGGAGATTTAAATATTGATATGGCAAAGATTGAAAAGGCGATTACAAAAAAGACCCGGTTAATTATGCTGGCTCATACTTTGGGTTTTCCCTTTGATTTGACCGAAGTGATGCGTTTAGTAAAAAAGTATGATTTGTGGTTGATTGAGGACTGCTGTGATGCTTTGGGGACGAAATATGGTAATAAGTACGTGGGTCAGTATGGCCATATAGCAACATTTAGTTTTTATCCGGCTCATCATATAACGATGGGAGAAGGGGGGGCGGTGATTACCAACAATCGGTTGATTCATAAGGCAATTAGGCGGTTTAGGGACTGGGGGAGGGACTGTTGGTGTGGGACAGGTCAGGATAATAGTTGTGGTAGGAGATTTAAATGGAAACTGGGTGAGTTGCCGTATGGTTATGATCATAAATATATTTATTCTGAGTTGGGGTACAATCTTAAACTGACAGATTTTCAAGCGGCAATTGGAGTGGCTCAGTTAAAAAAACTGCCGGGTTTTATAAAAAAGCGACGAGCTAATTACAAGAAATTATATGAGTTTTTTAAAAAATATGAAGAATATTTTGTGTTGATGCGGGAGGATGAAAAGACAGAGGTGTCGTATTTTGGTTTTCCGATAGTGGTAAAGAGTGGAGCGCCTTTTACCAGAAATGAAATGTCTGAATATTTGGAGAAGAATAAGGTGGGGACTCGGAATGTGTTTACCGGGAATTTATTAAGACATCCCGCGTATGTAGACTTGCGGAAGAGTTTTAGATTAGTGGAGGGGATGGAAAACGCTGATGCTATTATGAACAATGCATTTTGGATTGGAGTGTGGCCGGGGATTGATGGAGTGAGGATGAAGTATATGAAGATGGTGATAACGAAATTTCTTAAAACGCAGGGGATTTTTTAGAGAAAGAATTTTGTGGACAGAAGGTTGTTTTATTGGTTTTGCAGTTCACAGGGAATTGTGAGTATTTGTTGATTCCAATTAGGTTTGCCAATGGGGCAGTAATCTGGCATTAAGTCAGTGACCGGACTGAATATGATTGGTTTATTTTTAATAACATAATCTGATAATTTCTCGGTATAATTGGGATAAACCGATTTGTTAATACCTAACCAGTTGACATACATGGGGTGGAAATTTATTGTGTTTGGTTTAAGGGTGCCGTAAATTGCATCCGGGCCGTTGGTAATGATGTTTTTTTCGGGATAAGTGTTGATGATGTCAAAAGCGTTGTTGTAAAATAAAACCTCATCCATGCTCATCTTCATGTGCTTTAATGTTGGTAGTTGGGTGGTGTAATAGACGGTTTGAAGTTTTGTAACAGCGTTAGACATTCTGATAGATATTTCCAAATAAATGATAGGTAATAGGAGAATAATTAATGTGATAGCGGAAATGATTTTATTGGGTTTAGTTTTATTAAAAATAAACATGTGTTGAAAATCATGGACAAATTTTGGCAATAGGCCCATCATGGGAGTGGCGGCCCAAAAAAGGTGTCTGAAACATGGGACCGGATAATATTGCATCCAAGAGGAAATTGAGACAAGAGATAGTATTATTTGAACGTTGTCGGAATTATTGCTTTGATGACGTATTTTTTTTATTATAGATCTTAATAGATAAAGCACAGAGAAGATTGGTAGTAATTTCCAAAGTGAAAGAATGCCGACTGAATTGGTAAAAAGGTTTTGAAAAATAACCTTGATTTGAAAGTTTTGACCAACGGTTCGACCGAAGACAACAGCTGACACGATGGATTGTAGCCACCAGTCGTGGAAAGCCCCATTGATGGTAATCCATGACAATATAGGGATAGATATGGTTAACAGACCAAGGATGATAAAGATTGTTTCTCTAAAAACGGTATGTAGTTTTGTTTTGTTTTTTGGAAGAGTTAGTAAAAATGATAAATATGAAAATATTAGGAGAAATATACCGACTGGCTGTCTTGTCCAAAAAGTCGCACCGATAGTTATGCCTGAAAAAAATAGATATTTATGGCGATGTTTTTGTAAGCTAAGGATTAAAAAATAGAGGGTCAAGACCAAGAAAAAAAGAGAGTAAACCGAGGACCAAGGTAGAAATAGGTATATGTAAAATGGGGCCATGGCTAACCAAATTAAACAAGAGAGTAAAGATAACCATTTTTTTTCGTAAATAGTCCAAATTTTAAATAGAAAAAATGA
>Ga0180015_1000286_pt1 | contig 14959 bp, 10 predicted proteins | sample KR13_S2_MetaG_FD_116508 | JGI IMG/M metagenome (GOLD analysis project Ga0180015, IMG submission 116508) | Groundwater microbial communities from the Olkiluoto Island deep subsurface site, Finland - KR13_S2_MetaG | ecosystem: Environmental > Aquatic > Deep subsurface > Groundwater | place...
ATATGTGAAATTGGAATTACCCGGCCGGAAAATGTTATCTGTTGGGGTATTGATCGCCCAGGGGGTATCTAAATTTATTCCCCCGTGGGACAGGCTCTAAATACTTGCGGCGCCGATTCACCCGGCCCGACTCTCCGGGAGTTCGGGGGAAGGGGTAGGTCGGTTACCGCCTTTGCGAAATCGCTATGGCGGGCAGTCCCGCCTGTGGTTAATGTTATGGTTGTGGGTACAGCCTTTCGACAGGCTCAAGGCCCTGAACCCCTCGACTTTGCTCGGGGCCTTGAGCAAGAGGAGCTGTTTCATATCCTTGCGTCGAAACGGCAAAGTCGAAGGGCAAACAGCGCCCCTACAATCTCTTTTCCTCAGGGCGTATATCCGGAGGCCAATGTAGCCGTCGCATACCCGCTGGCTGAAAGCTTGATGTGCCAGATACCGGTCGCCAGATCAAACAGGGTAGGGTCGGCCAAGCCGTCGCCATCGTAATCGGCGGCTGATACTTGATACCCGGTCCCGCCGAAGCTAGTCAGCGTGGCCGTTGCATATCCGCTCCCCGATAGATTCACGGACCAGGTCGCCGTGGATTCCTGATAGGTCGCCGGATCAGCCCAGCCATCCCCATCGAAGTCGCCCGACACCGGTGCATAACCTGTCCCGCCGAAGCCCCACAGGGTTGCTGTGATGTAACTGCTGGCCGAGAGCAGGACCGTCCAGTTGCCATTGGTGCTGTTGTAAATCGCTGCGTCGGTCCGGTTGTCGGAATCGTAGTTCTCCTGGACCGTCGTGTAGCCGGTTCCGCCAAAGCCTTCCGCCGACGCCACCCCATACCCCAGGCTGGACATGGCCACCAGCCAGTCGCCGCTGGCGGTATTATAGATCGCCGGGTCGGCTTTCCCGTCCCCGTCGTAATCCCCGGCCACGGCTTGATAACTCGCTCCGCCGAAGCCGGACATAGCAGCCACGGCATAACCGCTGGCCGATAATTTTATTTGCCAATGGCCGGTCACCGAGTCATAGACAGCCGGGTCGGCCTTGCCGTCGCCATCGAAATCGCCGAATACCGCCGTATAACCCGTGCCGCCGAAAGGCAGAGTGACCAGGTCGTAGCCGGAGGCCGACAGTTTAATATACCAGATTTCGGTTGATCCCACATAGACAGCCGGGTCGGCCTTGCCGTCCCCGTCGTAATCGGCGCTGACCCCCAGCAGTACTTCGGTGCGCCAGCCCGAATCAGACGCGCTAAAGGCACTGGTGTCGGAAGCATGGGTCGCTTTCACCCAGTAGTAATAGATAACGCCAGCAACGGCGGTGGTATCGTTGTGGTTGGTCGTTGTAATGCTCGCCCCGATCAGTTCAGCGCTATTGGTGGTATTCATTCCGCTCCGCCAGACCGTATAGCCTGTGGCATTGGCCACACTATTCCAGGTAACCAACACCTTGTCCGCTAAGGTCCCATCACTGGCCGATACGCCCGTTGGCGCCGATAGGTCGAAGTTCGTTCGCCACAGCCAGATAATCGCGGAATCGTTGGTCAACGCAAATGATCCCGTGTTGGTACTGCTCCCTGTAACAGGAACACTGCCGGAGCCGGACCAGCCCATGCAGACAAACTGAGTGGTTCCGTTAATTACCGGCGAGTTGGTAATGGAACAAGTTATGGAGACGCCGTGGTTGTTGGTCATGACCCCCGCCGGGGGATAAGCGCCGTCGTGCGCCGAGGTGACTGCAAGGGTATGGGTGTTGGAGCCAAGGAATATCAAGTAGCATGCTTCGCAAGCCACTCGGGCCGCATGGTAACGGATGCGCATATAGCCGTCTTCTCCCCAGTCTGTATTCCAACTGTTTCGCAGAATCCAGCATCCAGCGCCGCCTTCCGGCGGATTATCATCCCAGCCGACGAGGGCAATGGCGTGATTGACCGAAGTGTAATAACATGGACTTTCGGAACAATTAGTGCTTGTGTCGGAGAAGATGCCGCCACTATAAGATTGAAAACTATCGCTCGCATAAACGGCGGCATCCACGACGCCATACGTCATGATCGCCGTCTTAATGGCTTCAATGTCACTGCAGGGTATGCGGTGCCACTCGGAAAACACGGTTACCGGATCAGACCAGTGCTCGCAGGATCCGGGATCAGTTTCAGTATACGGGAAATCGGTTTCCGAGCAGATGCCCTCCGTGGTAAGGGCCGTCAGTTCCGCATAGTCATAGTCCGCACCATTACAGCCGTAGAAATGAGAGTTATATTGCGGTAGTCTTCCCAGGCACCAGATGATGTAGGATTCCGAGAAGTCAGCGCAATTGCCGTCGTATTTACCCATGACCCAGTTATAGGTGCCTTCCGCTGCCGCCGCGGCGGCAAACGCATAGCAACTACCACAACTGCCCTGATCGCGGATGGGGCCGATATAGGTATGACTGCTATTGGTCCGCCAATCAAATGCCGCCGGGATCATCTTGCCTTCAGCCATGACGTCATAAATGCCGAGCATGTCTTCTTCACGGTTGGCCGGAACATCCTCGTTGCTTGACGCTTTCTTTTCCCGGTCCAACGTTTCATCGAACAGCGGCACGCCCTTTTGTTCCATGAACTCCTTCAAGGGAATGCGCCCGGCGCTCTTAAGAAATATTTGCCCTTTGGGAACGCACACGGCATATTCCAGGATGCAGGTTCCAATGTTGGTGCGGATGCACTGCGTATCGTAACCGTACAACGCGCCGAAGGAATAGTCGTTCCCGACCTTGCCCTTGAAAAAATCCCAGGCGTCGAACTGTACCCCAGGCTCGACCACTACAACCCCTTTTTCTCCTGCGGGTGTTTGAACCTTTTTATACTCAAATCCAAGTATTTCGCAGTAAACGGCGGCGGGGTTTGGCAGTGCCAGCGCCTGGTTCGCGATGAACACTAAAAACAACAACAAGCCGATTGGTTTCATGAATTCCTCCCGGACTGACCTTCACTTCTGCAAGACGCCCTCATACTATACAGGTCTAGATGCGTCTGCAAATCAGATGTTAGTTAACAAATAGTCTATGGGCGCATGGTGTCGACAGGGTGACCTCTGCGACGAATTGGCCGCTCACTTTTGATCTGACAACAAATGGCGCAGCCTATTAACAGGCTTAAGGCCCTAAGCGGACCGAATGGCAACGGGTGCCTCTACAATCTCTCTTTCACTCAGGGTGTATAGCCGGAAGCCAACGTGGCCTCGGCATACCCGCTGGCCGAGAGTTTGATGTGCCAGATGCCGGTCGTCAGATCCAGCAGGGTAAGATCGGCCTTGCCGTCCCCGTCGAAATCGGCCGCGCTGGCCGCATAACCTGTCCCGCCAAAACCTGTCAGCGTGGCTGTGGCATACCCGCTGGCCGACTGTTTTACGTACCAGTTTCCCTGTAAGAACCATTTTATGCTAGGCCCTGATTTTGGCGAAGAAATAGATTGGGGGCTGGCGGAGATCTCAGGCACGTACAACGCCGGGTCGGCCAGGCCGTCGCCGTCAAAGTCGCCCAACACCGGCGTGTAGCCAGGCCCGCCGAAGCCCCACAGCGTTGCCGTGATGTAATTTTGCGCCGACATCAGGACCGTCCAGTTGCCGTTGGCACTGTTGTAGACCGCCGCGTCGAACCGGTTATCGGAATCATAGTTCTCCTGCATTGCCGTGTAGCCGGTTCCGCCGAACCCGGTGGCTGAGGCGATACCATATCCCAGGCTGGACATGGCCACTTGCCAATCCCCGTTGGCGGTATTATAGATCGCCGGATCGGCCAGGCCGTCGCCGTCATAATCACCCGCCACGGCTTGATAGCTCGACCCGCCGAAGCCCAGCATCGAAGCGATGGTATAGCCGCTTCCGGAGAGCTGTACGTACCAGTTGCCGCCCTGCCCTGAGCCTGCCGAAGGGGTGGCCGCCTGGTACACGGCCGGGTCGGCTTTGCCGTCGCCGTCGAAGTCGCCGTTGACGGCCTGATAGCCTGAGCCACCGAAGTTCAGGGTCACCAGACCATAGCTCATCGCCGATAGCTTCACGTACCAGTTGCCGGTGGCAGATCGGTACAGGGCTGGATCGGCCTTGCTGTCGCCGTCGTAGTCGCCGGTCATGAGCGTATTACACGATGACGATGCCGGCGTTATCTGGATGTCCTGGCCATAAAGGCCGATGGAGGTGCCAACCAGCAGTTCATCCCAGTACAGCATTTGGACATGCGTGCCATTGGGATAGATATAAAGGCTGACCCAGCTGGACCCGCCCAGCGGCAGATAATACAAGGTCCTGGTCACCGCCAGAATGGGAATATCATTAGTGGCGGTATCCTGGCCCACGGTAATGACCGGTCCGCCCTCACGGCCGACAAAGTCCGAATCGGTGATCCCCGTAGGCAGTCCGCCGGTGGTGAGATCGCTCCATGCGGTGGCTCCGGGCGCTTTATAATAAACCTTAACATCATTGCCTGGAGGTGTGGCTGGAATCGTTCCCGAAGCATAAATACCGCCGCTGGCATCCACGGCCAGATCGCGGACATTAACGGAATTAGTCAAGTCACGAACAATGCCCGCTCCGGCCACAAACCGGTAAATCCCGCCGTCATCCGCTGTATTCAGCTTTGACACCGCCACATAGACGGCATGCGTGCCGCTTTCATCGTTGACGATGATGTCGTTGACGTTAATCCCGCTCATGATATTCGTCCATGTGACCCCATTATCCGGACTCATATAGAAACGGCCTTCACATGTTGCGGTGTCATAGCCTTGAAAACCGGCATACACGGCATTGCCATCCAGTTCTATTGCCCGGCACGCGCCATCACTGATGCCGTTCGTTACGCCCGGCCCTCCAGCTTGCACATCCAAAACCCTAATCCAATCAGACACGTTGGTTCCCCCGCCCGTGGTGGTTTTATACACCCCAAGCGCACTGCCCGCATAGGCCGTCAGACCACTGGCATCCGCCGGGTCCATGGCGATCGAACTGACAATGGCATTGGGAAATTCGCCGTCCGTCCATACCGGCGTCGTATTGAAATTCGTGGCACGCCGGACACCGGCTTTGGAAGCCAGCCAAGCAATGTCCTTGGACGCCGACATACTAAAATCATTGATCTGCACAGCCAACAGCCCATTATTCAGTTCAAACATTTCCATGGCGTTGTTGGTGGAGCCGCCGAATCCCTTATCGGTGGTGAAAAAAACAATGTTCGAATACAAGGGGTCAATGGCCACACAGCCGGAGTTGACATGCGAGGCAATGGCATGCTGACCGCCGCGCGGCATCGCGGTCCAACTGCCGCTCTCTCCTTTATTGGAACTGACCTCGGTGCCATAATAGACCTCATAAGCATTTGACGACCCGTTGGGCACGATGTTCAATCCCGAGCCCACGCCTGCGCCACCGCCGCCGGTCGCGACCGTTGTCCAGGATGTGCCGTCGTTATCAGAATAGACAACGCTGAGCCCGTTTGTTCCCTGGGTAAAACCGCCGACAAAAAGACGGCCACTGGGGGCAATGGCAAACTGAAGCGTTCCCGTGAAATTGGTAATATCAGTCGGTAAGGAAACGGCGGCGAATGTGGTCCCAGCGCTCAAGGCGTCATATGTTGAAGACGACTTGTAAAGCGCCGTCGTCGTATTATTGCCCGAGCACAAGACATATAGCAGGCGTGTTATCGAATGAACGGACATTCTTTGTGAACCATAAAACCCCGGCGTGAGTGGAGAGCCGGCACCGGGGGTTAGCGCGCCACTGGCGGCATCCAGTGTTCCGAAATAGAGAGATTTTTCGGTTTCGGGAACCCCGCCGCCACTGGCCGCAAAAAGGGTATTGCTCTCAATGAGCACGTATGCAATCCCGCTGGCAATATTAGTGATCAGACTGTTACTGGCTATCGTACAGCTCAGCAGGCCATCTTCGTCATCGGCCACATACAACCGGTCGGACTGCGCATGAACGGCAATCCCTGCCGGAGTTCCATGATTGCCGTCCGCGTCCAGATCGGGCACAACCGCAAACGCAAAATTCGTGCCGAGCAGACCTCCCGCTGAATAATCCGCATCGGCATAAAAGACCGAATTGGGACTATCCATGGAGACAAAGATGCGTGTTGCATTAGTTGTGCCGGCCAGGGGGGCGGCCTTAATCACACCCACGGTGCCGCCATAGACTGCCTGAGCCTGGGGCACGGAACTCGTGCTTTGCGCTCCCGCCGGCTGGATTATGATCCAGGTCCCTACGATCGCGATCAACGACGCCACCATCCATTTATAACTTTTCATAACGGAGACCTCCTGGATTAATGTTTCGTATCTTAAACTTCGATTCTTTAACTAAATGAGTCAAACAATTATGCCTGATGTTTGTAACTTATTCTTTCATAACTGGTTTCAGCGTTCAGGCTTGCATGCCGTAGCCACGAAGGGCGAAGACAGGACGGAACAATCTTTCCCGAACACCGAACCCTGGAGCCTGAACACTGCCAAATTTCAAAGATATTTGGCTAGGGCGTATAGCCGGAGGCCAAGGTGGCCGTCGCATACCCGCTGGCCGATAGTTTGATGTGCCAGATTCCGGTGGCTGTATCAAGCAGGGTAGGGTCGGCTTTCCCGTCCCCGTCGTAATCCGCCGCTGCCGCTCGTTTGCCCGTCCCGCCGAAGTCCATAATCGTGACTGTGGCATATTGGTTCCCCGAGAGCTTTACCGACCAATCACCTATGGTTTCCTGGTAGATCGCCGGATCGGCATAGCCGTCACCGTCAAAATCACTTAGCACAGGCGTATAGCCTGCGCCGCCGAAGCCCCACAGCGTTGCCGTGATGTAATTTTGCGCCGACATCAGGACCGTCCAGTTGCCGTTGGTTGTGTTGTAGATCGCCGCGTCATACCGGTTGTCGGAATCATAGTTCTCCTGAACGGCCGTAAAGCCGGTCCCGCCGAAGCCGGACGCCGACGCGATGCCGTATCCCAGGCTGGACATGGCCACTTGCCAATCCCCGTTGGCGGTATTATAGATCGCCGGGTCGGTTAGACCGTCCCCGTCGTAATCACCGGCCACGGCCTCATAGGCCGAGCCGCCGAAGCCCGCCAGCGTGGCTACGGCATATCCGCTTCCGGAGAGCTGTACGTACCAGTTGCCGCCCTGCCCTGAGCCTGCCGAAGGGGTGGCCGTCTGGTACACGGCTGGGTCGGCTTTGCCGTCGCCGTCGAAATCGCCGTTGACAGCCTGATAGCCTGAGCCACCGAAGTTCAGGGTCACCAGACCATAGCTCATCGCCGATAGCTTCACGTACCAAGTGCCCGTGTCAGCCCGATACAGGGCCGGATCGGTCTTGCTGTCGCCGTCATAGTCGCCGGTCATGATGGAATTCTGGCTTATGTCCGCTGGCACGATATTCTGGCCATACAACCCTTCACTGGTTCCCACCATGAGCTCATCCCAGTACAAGACATTAATCTGCGACCCATCCGGATAAGTCAAAGCGGACGAAGTCTGCCACGTAGTCCCTCCAGCCGGCAGGTAATACAACGAATAACCCACGGCAATGATGGGTAGATCATTAGTGTTGCTGTCTTTTCCCACGGTCATGACCGGGCCGCGGCCGCCCGGCGCCTGGGTGGGCGTGGAAATACCCAAAGTGGACACGGCCGACCAGCTGGAAGTTGAATTTGCCTTGTAATAAACCTTCACGGCATAATTCGTGTCATTGCCGCTGGCATAAATGCCGCCGCTGGAATCCTCCGCCAGATTGCGGATGCTGACCGCATCCGTCAGCTCGTGAGTCGTTGTCGTCAAGGTTACGTTGAAGATACCGCCGGTGCCCGTGGACGAGTCATAATCCGCCGCCACCAAGATGCCGTTGGTCATCAGCAGAACATCATTCACATCAAGCTCGCTCATTAACTGTGCCCAGTTATTACCGCCATCACTGCTCACCAGCAAGCCGCCGCGGGTGGCGTCTGCAGGATCATAGTAGCCGGCAGCCACTGTCTGGCCCGATACCGCCAGCGCCGAAAAATCCCCCAGATTCTCAAACCCGTTGGTATTGCCCTCGATGTCCCACATCTTGGTCCAGTTAGTAGTGCTACCATCCGTCGTTTTGTAAATCTTGTTATTTGCAGCATACACAGTGTTGCCGCTCGTGTCGTCCTTGTCGATGGCAATGGAGTAAAACGGCGAGCCATCATCCATCGGGAAAATACCGTTTGGCGTCCAGGTCAGCGCCATGGGCGTGCCGGTACCCTTGCGCAGCCCGGACTTGGAAGCTGTCCAGGCCAAGGTTTTGGCGTCGTTCATGTCCAGGTCCTGGATTTGCACGGCCTCAAGGCCGTAATCGATCTCGAAAAGGTCGTGTCCGCCATTGGTCGAAGCGCCGATGCCCTGGTCGGTAGTGACATAGACAATAATCGGATCGATGGCATCGGCGACGACCACGCCGTCGTTGGGATGGGTTTCAAACGTGCCGAATTGAGCGATGCCCTCCCAGGAACCGGTGACGCCTTTATTGGTGCTGACAATACTGCCGAAATACACGCGGTAATCATTGGTGTCGCCGGCGCATTCGACATTGCCGCCGGTCGCGCCGCCCAATCCGCTATCAACCGTAGTCCACGATGTGCCATCATTGTCGGAATAGACGAAGACTTTGTTGCCTCCGGCGGAATTGCCTCCGACAAACAACCGGCCATCCGGCCCGATGCCCAAGCGCCTGTCGCCGGTCCAGGACGATATTGCGGGAGGCACGGTCACACTAGAGAACGTCGCGCCGGAAAGCGCATTAAATGCGCCGGACGATTTGATCAAACCGTTGGTGCTGTCACAGTCATAGATATAGACACACTGATTGGTGGGATGGACAAGCAGGGCACGGGTGTTGGCGCCGCCGGCACCTCCGGCGGGTATCGGAGAGCCAGCGTCCTGGGTGAAATTGCCGCTGGCATTAATGGCGCCGAAATACAACAGATTGGAATCGCCCATGTTGCCGATGGCCAGCAGGGTGGAGTCTCGAATCAAGATGGAGCTAAAACGCGGACCAGGCGGCGCCGGCGGCGCGGCTTGTCCGACGATATTGGTCACGCGCGTGCCGGCGGTGGTCGGATCACAGCTGAGCAGTCCTTCGTCAACCGTGACAAATAATTGGCCGGAGTCCGGATGGCCGGCAATGCCGCTGACCTGGCCAAAATTGGCCTGGGCATCGAAATCGGGAACGACCGTAAACCTGAAATTATTGGTGGCATAGGGCGCGGCCAGGGCATGATCCACGTCGCCATAGAAAATAGAATTGGCGCTTTCCGTGGTGGCAAAGACGCGGACAACATTCGGTTGACCGGTCAGTTCAATGGAATTGACGTCGTTAATGCGCCCGCCATAGATCGCCTGAATCTGAGGCAAGTCATTGGTGGTTACTTCCGCCGCAATGCTCATGGCCAGCGTCAATAAAGCCGCCACACTCACGCTCACCAAGAATCCCGTTCCCCGCCGCACTTTAATCATCTTCATCGGTTTTCCTCCAATAGTTAGACCTGCCGTTAAAACTACAATCATTTTACTTCGTGATATTCGGAACACAAGCCCATTTTTACCGATTATTTCTCTGACAGTAGCGGCTTGCCATGCATCCGTTACGCAAGAGACGTTTTCGCCAAATGCCATTACTTCCTCTTGTCACCCCTTGCTTCCCGGCGCCGGCTCAACACCTGATGTTCATAGGCTTTCATTTCTTCTATCCAGCCGGCGCCCGCAGGAACATTCTGACGTCGGCAATAGGCATTCCACACGGCGCCGAAAGGAAGCGTCTTGATCTCTTCCAGAAGGGCGAGGCGGGAGGTGTAGTCGCCGGTGCGTTCCAGTTCCTGGAGCCGGGCCGTAGGTTCGAGGAGCGCCAGCAGCAGGGCCTTGAGCATACCTCGGGCGCCGATCACCCAGCAGGCGACGCGGTTGATGCTGGCGTCAAAAAAGTCCAGCCCGATGTGGATCCGCTTCAGATACTTCCCGCGCACGATTTCCTCGGCCAGGGCCTTCACTTCGTCGGTAAGCGTCACCACGTGATCACTGTCCCAGCGGACACCCCGGCTGACGTGGAGCATGAGCTGATCCACCTGGCCCAGGATGGCCGAGATCTTGTCCGCCACGGATTCCGTCGGATGAAAGTGGCCGGTGTCCAGGCACAAGAGCTTGTTATGGATCGCGGCGTAAGCCAGGTAAAAATCATGAGATCCGACCACGTAACTCTCGGAGCCTAGCCCGAACAATTTACCTTCGATCGAATCCAGATTATGAGCGGGATTCAACAGCTCGGCAAAGATGTCGTCCAGCGAATGGCGAAGTCGTTCGCGGGGTGTTTTCCGGTCTGCCGGCGTGTCCTTGGATCCATCGGGAATCCAGACATTGGTCACGCAGGGCGTGCCCAGTGTTTTGCCCATGGCGGCGCCGATGCGCCGGCAGGCGATACCGTGGGCAACCCAAAATTTACGGATGGCTGGATCGCGGCTGGAGAGGGTGGCCGGGGTGGCTTTCGGGTGTGCGAAAAAGGTGCCGTTGAAATCCAGACCCAGGTGGCGGGACTTAGCCCAGTCCAGCCAGGCGGCAAAATGTTTTGGCTCCAGCGCATCCCGATCCACGCGTCGGCCGCCGGTTTCGGCGTAAATAGCGTGCAGGTTCACGCGATGGCGACCGGGAATCAGGCTGAAGGCCTGATCCAGGTCGGCCCGCAATTCCGTGCCGTTGCGTGCCCGGCCTGGATACTGCCCGGTCGGGAGAATGCCGCCCAGGGCGCTGGCTTGCGGCGGCTCGAAGCCTCGAACATCGTCGCCTTGCCAGCAGTTCAGGGAAATGGGGATCGCGGCCAGCTGTTTTATCGCTGTTTCCGTGTCCACCTTGTGGCGCGCGTAAATGTCTCGGGCCAGTGCGTAAGCCTGTTCCTGGGATTTCTCGGATTTCATCAGGATTGCTTCCTTCTTGAATGAATTTTACGATGATCAACAGCCCGTCACTATAGTGGCCGGTCCGGATTCACAGCCAGCCCTGGTCTTTCCAGTATTGATACTCGAAAGTCCAGTGGTCTTTGCGCCAGGCGATCAGTTTTCCGAAGTATTGCTTCTGGGATTCAATGGCCTGGAGCTGGTCGGGAAACTGCTTCTTTTCCCGGATCGCGATGACCAGGGTTTCACCCAGCGCGGCCGCGGTGGCGAGATCACCGGGGTTGAGCGGAACCTTGGCATCCACCCCGCCGACACCCTGGGCGCCCACGGTGATCCCGTATTTTTTCAGGTAAGCCTGCACGTCCGTTCCGCCCCCGCCGCCGCTGGTAGTCACCACGGCCAGGTATTTCCCCGTCAGCCGCAGGCAGTGCACGAAATGGCTGGATCGGTCCAGTAACGCTTTCAGCTGGGCCGTCACCTGGTTGAGGTAAACCGGCGAGGCCAGCACCAGGCCGTCGGCGGCCAGCATTTGTTCCAGGATGCGCGTACCGTCATCCTTGAGGATGCATCCCGGTTTCTGGTGGCAGGCTTCGCACGCCCGGCAGAACTCCAGCCGGACCCGGCTTAAATCCACCAGCTCCACCTCGGCGCCTTGGGCTTTGGCCGCTTCCAGGACTTTTTCGGCCAGCACTTTTGTCTGACTCTTATCACCTCTCGGGCTTCCGCATAGGGCGAGAATCTTCATCATGCACCTCCCGGTTAAACTCCGGTTGACCCGCTATCAGGATATAGTGACTCAATATAACCCCGGCCGCAATAAAATATATTTTTGGAGTGCATCGCGCTACTCGCTCCGCTTGCGGAGCGGCTGGCAGGCACAGTTTGCGTTCTCGCAAAATCTCCTCGACATTTCCTTATATTTTATGGATAATATTATATGTTATGAAAATCCTGCCTGTCATTTCGTCGGTCCATCCGACATGCGTGCTGGGTCTGTTGCTGAGCGTGGCGCTTATCATCCTCGGACCGTTGCCGGCCGCCGCCGGGACTTTCATGGATGCCGTCCGCGTTTTCACGACCGAGCCCGCCTGTTTCGAATACCTGTTCACCGGCGTGGTCAGCGAAACGGACGGCCAGCCGCTCCTGGCGTTCAACCAGCGCAACGGCCGGACCTCTTTTGCCAAGGTGGGCGAGACTCTGGGACCATTCCGGGTGGCGGCGTTGGAATCGAAAACCAACCGCGTGTATAATCCATCCCTCAATGCCTACCTAAACCAGCCGGCTGACCGGGTCACGCTTACCGGGCCAACGGGCACTCCCCTCGTCCTGGAACAGGACCAGCGTTTGCCGCGGCCCGGCTGCGTGGCCTGGCTGGTCCGGCTGGATAACGGTCTCTGGTGGAATGTCCAGGAACTGGATGTTTTCTTCATTGACGCCGGGCCGGTCTTCGTGGAGGAAATCGATGAAGACGGTGTGACGGTTACGGCGGGACAGGAAGTGATATTTATTCGGCGCACTTCATCCGGAGAAAAAAACGATCTGAACCGGCTCTGGGCGGAACAGAAACGCCAGGAGCAGAAGAACCAGGAGTTGGCTCTTCAGCGCCGACAGGAACAGGAAGCGGCCAAGCCGAAACCGGCCGCCACCGCTGACAGCGGTGCTTCCTACTTTACTTACGAGCGGGGGCCCCACGTGGAGATTCGGGGACCGGCGCAGTTTTTTTACGGTTGTGAATACCGTTTCCCGACGGCTTTCAGGGCCTATCCCTGCACTCAATACGTAAATGGCCAGCCGGTTTGGTCATATGTCGTGCTGCCAACCCGTTTCGAAACCCGTTATTCAGGAACTTTATTGATCGGACCGTGAAAACCAAGTGTGATCCATTCGGAGATTTGTGAAATGCTCAGGGCGATTGTTCGAAGTGCTATTCGGTCTTCTCGACCCGTTCAATCTTCTCGATACGGTAGTGCTCGTCGAAGACCCATGATACCTTAACCTTATCGCCGACTTTGAACCGCTCTAATTGCTTCATCATATCCTTGTCGAATCCCCCTCCGTCCTTTGGCGTGCCACCACGCCAGTGTGGCATCAGGGACAACAGTCCTTCTTCCCCTTTGACCAAGATCTTTCCGCCGCCCTTCTCCGTGATCTTTCCGACGATCTGTCCTTTGGTTTCCTTGGGTGTTGGCTCAGGTTTCGCAAATGCGAACCCCATGCAAAAACATCCAACCAGCATTGCCATCAACATCCGTCGCGTTGTCATATCATACCTCCTGTTACTTGCTGCCGTTCGGAACACACTGATTCTTTGCGCATGCCTTCTGCCTTCATCACCTCCTTCTTCGTCGAACGTGGCCGTTGACCGGCATCCCGGTACAGGGGTGGGCGGGGATGCGCTTAGCATACCCGGCCACCCCAAGTACGGGCCGGCGCCACTGTCTTCGGCGGTGAACGGTCGAACGCATTGTTCTCCGCCATCACTGCCTCGCTTTTTCCACCTGTTCCGCCTGGGCTTTTGTCAGTTCAAGGAATATCAGGTTGTCGCCTTCGGCATGCTTAACGTCGAACGAGTTTGAATCCCCTGCCTTGAGAAGACCAAAGAACTTCCGTACATGGGCCAGGTAGCCCTTCTTTTTCGCATAGGTCTGGGGGACGATCTTGATTGTCACCAGCTTGCCGACCAGGCTTTCTGCGTTCTCCGCCTTGCTGTGTTTCCAGGTGCGGTCTATTTTCGAGACTTCGACCAGAACCTGATCTTCTCCCTTGGAGACCACCTTACCGGTGATCATACCGGCGAACCCCTTGGCTCCTCCCGGGATCTGCGCTTTTGTCTCCTGGGGTTTCGGATCCGTTGCTTTGTCTTTTGCAAAGGCCTTCAGTAAACTGGCCGCCTCTGTTTGATTGGATGCCAAGGCGGGCAGGTCATCTTTCGTAAAGGCATTGGTACAGCCGACGACAATCAACACGGCCATCAAGGCCGTGGCCCCTAGGGTTTTCCGATATGTGTCCCGCGTAAATTGCGCAATCATGTGAATTCTCCTTTTGATCTGTTTGTTATCTTCGAGAATGCCGACGAACCAACGGCGGGAGTGGTTGGCGCTGACTTAAGGGACGACGCATCTGATCTGCCATCAGTCTGAATGACCATGTTGAACACCGGGGCATAGACTACACCCAAAAGCATGGAACGGGGCGCCATGTGCGTCAGGTTGAATATACTGAATCCGCTGGCGGGCAGCAGGGGGGTATCAGACGCAACGCCACCAATCCCCAGAGCAGGTATTTCCAGCGCGGCGCCAACTGCCGGCGAAACAGCCATTGCGCGGCGAAGATCAGGAGGATCAAGAGCGAGGCGTACAGGGATGTTAATATGATCCAGCGGAGAACGTCACTTGATAATTCCAACATCATATTCATGGTTGTTTCCCTTTCTGCTTGAGAATGGCCTGGAGTTCCTGAATGTCTTTCGGCGTCAGCTTCTGATGCCGGACAAAATGGGCCATCATCGGCTGCAACGCGCCGTCGAACACCCGATCCAGAAACGACCGACTCTCACCGCGAATACCGTTTTCTTCTTTTAAGAGCGGCCAATACCGGTATTGCCGGTCCAGTTTCTCGAAGCGCAGTGCGCCTTTCCGGACCAGGCGTCCAATCAAGGTCTTTATGGTTTTCCGGTGCCAGGGCGTTTTATCCGCCAACCGCTGAATGATTTGGTCTGCCGTCAAGGGCTGTTCTTTCCAGATGATCTTCATGACCTGCCATTCGGCTTCCGAAATTCGCGGTGGCTTGCGCATAGGGCGTATTCTCCTTAACGGACGGTTGAGCGATGACCTATCGTTTGAATGGCAATATAGACTACAATTGTAATCCCGTCAATAATTATTTTAAAATATATTTACAGTCTATTTTCCCCGGCGGCTGCCGGGGATTCTAAAAAGCCGCCGCCTTTTTCGAACCGAACGTGTGCCACGAAGATCAAGACCGAAAGGAGGAGATCGCAACTGCGCAGCAGATGAGAGAAAGCAAAGACCTCTCGGAGCCGCCTTGCA
>Ga0180015_1000287_pt1 | contig 14930 bp, 14 predicted proteins | sample KR13_S2_MetaG_FD_116508 | JGI IMG/M metagenome (GOLD analysis project Ga0180015, IMG submission 116508) | Groundwater microbial communities from the Olkiluoto Island deep subsurface site, Finland - KR13_S2_MetaG | ecosystem: Environmental > Aquatic > Deep subsurface > Groundwater | place...
AGCGCCTGAAAGTTGTCGCCAAGGTTCACCTTGAACGGCAGGCAGACAAACTCCGGCGCGTGGAGTGCGCCCATTTCGATGGTCTTCCGGGTTGGCCGCGGGGGAACGATCACCTCGGCACCCAGGTTGGAGAGAAGTGCGGATAGGGCAATGTAAGCGTTTCCCATGTGGGGGAAGGAGACCTTCATGGTTTCCCGCGCGACCGCCGGATGAGATCAACGAACGCCTCTACCCTGGTGGCGACGCCGGCCTGGCCTGTATGCTCGTCAAGAACCAGGGTTGTGAGCGGTGGACTGCTTTCCGTCCGGACTTCCCTCTCGATTATCTCACCGACGATGGAGTCCGGCCCGCAGGCGAAGCACACCACAAGCATGACCCCGTCGATGTCCTCGCGGTGGAGGAAATGCGAGGCGGCGCCGAGCAGTTCCTTCTCGTAGCTCCAGGATATCCCGGGATACCGTGCGAGTTCGGACTCTATCACGTCAGGCGGTACCTGGGTTATGTACTCGACGTCGCACCCGAGCCTGGACAGGCGGCCGGGGAGGTTGTGGCTGATAAAATGGTCGTGCAGGAGGTACTCGTGACCGATAAGCGCTATGTTAAGGTCCGGGGTCGGGCCATCGCCTGAACCCGCCGGCACGCCGTCCGAACTGCCGTTTCCCGAGAATACCGCTTCCATCGCGTCCTCGGGGGTAAGCCCACCGAGAAGCTTTTCGTCGTATCGGGCCTGGACGTCGAGAGATCGGCTGAACGCTTTCTTGATAAGGGATGGTGAGGCATTCAAGGCTTCGCCTAGGCGCCTGGTGCTTGAACGAAGAGAGCGGTTCTGTACGTCAATCACGAACTCGATTACGGGAGGCAGCCCTTCCACGGAGCTCCTTATCATGTCGGGAAGGCCGATCAGCTTGGGGCAGGTATAGGTGTCGGAGTCGCTCTTCTCAACCGACACAAGTCGGGTAATAAACAGCCGGTCGACCCTGTCTTTGAGCTCGAGCACGTGGCCGTAGAATAGCTTCACCGGGACGCAGATATCGTCAACGCAGTGGCGGACACCATCCTCAAGGAGACGTTTGCCCGTGGGCCTGGAGAGGACGACCTCCGTTCCCAGCCCCTCGAGCAGCGTCTTGAAGAACGGGAAGTACCTGTAATATGAGAGCGCTCTTGGGATACCGACCTTCAGCATACGGACAATTATAAGGATAATTAATATATTATGTAAGCTGTGGCGGATAAGTCCGCGCACGGAAGGCGACGGAAGTGATTAAACCAGGGGGAGTATCGTGAAAAGAAGAAGAGGGCTTATGGCGGTGTTACTAGCGGTCGTGCTGCTGACAGCCCTGGCGGCGGGCTGCGGCGAAGGCGGGCAGGAGGCGGTTACGACTCCCGAGAATCCACCGTCAAACGGGACGACGGCCCCGGTGGCGGAGGAGTCGGTCCAGGTGTACTTCATGGTGGGTGAGAAGACGGCCCCGGTGACCCGTGAGGTGGAGGGGGGAGCGCTGGAGGCATTGGAGGAACTGCTGAAGGGACCGTCGCCGGAGGAGGAGGAGAAGGGGTTCGCTACCGCGATACCAGGGGGAACCCGGCTCAATGGTTATACCGTCGAAGGGGAGGCCGCGACGGCGGATTTCTCCGCGGAGCTGGCAAGCTACGGGGGTGGCTCGGCGATAGTTCAAGCGATTACCGCCCAGATAACGGAAACCGTCACGGCGAATGACCCCAGGGTGACCACCGTTGCAATAACGGTTGACGGTGTTCCATCAGACGAGGCCCTCCAACCGTAACACCCACCCCCCACCCAAACGGGGACTGGCCCCGTGGGTGTCGTTCGGCTTTCCACCAAAACCGCTCTCCATAATGCACCGAAGGGGCCTGTCCCCTCCCGTGTACACAATCATCGGTGAGACAGACTTGCCATCCCCGGGCTGGTGTCGTTGGAACCTTCACATAAACGGCGTCTGTTATGCAACATCCCGGGGCGTGATCCAGGCTGTTGCAGAAAAACGCGCCAACGGTGCCTGGCACCAATGGCGCGTTCCGATGCCGGCAAGATGCCGACTCTACAAGGGAAGTGTTATGCATCAGCCCGGGTCACCAGCCCGGGGCGTTAGAGCCTCTTCGTCATCGTTACCCACGTACCATCCCGGCCGGTTTCTATATCCACGTTGTCCATAAGGGAGTAGATGAGGAAGAGCCCCCATCCGGTAGTTGCCTCCGGGTCCGGCGGCTGTGGCGGCAGGATGTCGGGGTCGAAGCCGTTTCCCCTGTCGGAGACTTTGACAACCACGACGTCCTCGAACACCTTGCAGGCGACATCGACCGGGTGCCGGGCGACGGGGTCATGCTCGATCGCGTTCTTGCACGCTTCGTGGGTAGCCGACAGTATGTCGTAGACGTGTGGCTGAGCAGGCGGAAATGGCATCAGCGTCGCCTTGAGGAACTCGCGGACAAGGGCAAGGCCGGAAACGGAAGGCTCAAGGACATAGCGGCTGACCTTGAGTAAACGGCTCGGGTTGTCCATCATCCTCCTTTCCGCCCGGGTCCGGGGCACAGGCGATCTGTCCCATAACTGTCATACTGTTTGATTCTACGCGATTATTCTATAGACTCTAATCCATACAAGAATAGACAAGATGCCGAGGCTGGTCGATGCGAGGGTTTGACCCCTGGAATTTTCATTGGGGTGGAGTGTCGCGGGTGCCATGCCGGAGAAGTACCGTTAAGCCGGGCGAACCAGGAGGTGCGACGTGGGGCTCTTTGACAAGATCCAGGAGACGATTACAACCGCCGCCGACCAGACCAAGGCAAAGACGCAGGAGTCCCAGCTGAAGAAGGACCGCAGGAACAAGCTGGAGGCCCTGGGTGAGCAGGTATACAACATGTACTTGAACGGTGAGCTCCCCGATGAGAGATTTGCTGTCGCCTGCCAGGAGGTTTCGCAGGTTGACCAGAGTATCGCCGCGGCGCAGGCGCAAGCGCAGGCGGCGCAGGCCGCCAGGCAGCAACCACAGCCCCCGGTGGCGGGAACCCCTGGAGCGCCCCCAGGCGCCCCCACCCCACCGCAGGCACCCGCCGCGGGTAGCCCTATAGTGCAGGCCCCCCAGCCCCCGCAGCCCCCGCCGCCACCGGCGGCACCGCAGCAACAGGCACAGCCCCCGGCGGCACCCCCACCCCCGGCGGCACCCCCACCCCCGGCGGCACCCCCACCCCCGGCGGCACCCCCACCCCCGGCGGCACCCCCACCCCCGGCGGAGGGGAAGTAACGGCGGGTCGCTGAGGTTCGGGCGTGGTCAATGGGCAATCGGCGGCGCGGCCGGTGAGGTTGAGGACGATGGCGAAAATGGTATGATCCCGAGATGTGTTTCTACTGGTGTAAAGTGACTGTTGGGAGGTTGCTGAATTGGGTCGAAACCCGGTGTTGAAAAAAATGACGGTAAGGGCGGTAAGCGCAATCTTGTTGCTGACGTTTCTAGCGGTGCCGCTGGCGGCATCGGGATGTGGGGCGAAGACGCCAGAGGCGGCGGTAGGAGATTTCTACGCCGCTATTGAGGAGCACAACTGGAACGCGTATCTTTCCTCAATACTGCCGGAGAACGTCCGGCGGATGACGGAGGAGGACGTTCAATACGAGAAGGAGAGGTTTGAGGAAGGCGACTTCCTCTACGAGGACCTGGAGCTCAAAACGGTACCCAGCGAGGAGAACGAGAACGAAGCCGAAGTGGAGTTGACCAGCGGAAAAATCACAGGCACAAACCCGATGAGCGGCAAGAGGGAGACAACAACGATCGCCGAGATCAAGGAACAGTACGATATTACTCCGAAGTTCAATACGAGAAAGTACAAGGGCCACTGGTACGTGGATGTTCCACTGGCGTCCGCCGACATGGCGGAATCGTCTTTAAGGCCTGCGCCGGAACAATAAGAGTTCGCCGGTTGTCGCGTTTAATGCCACGGGCTGGAGTTCTTACTGGCCATTGGATATTCCTGATATACTGTTATCCGAGGTAGCGGGTTCCTTTGGCTGACGGGGGGTTGCCGGTAGCATGACCGGAAGCGGATTCAAGAAGCTGTTCACGCTGGTGCTGGCGGTGGCGCTCGTAGCCCCGGCACTCCTGGTCGGTTGCGGCGGTAGCTCACCGGAGGGCGCGGTGAAAGCATACCTGAAAGCCTGGCAGGAGTTGGACTGGGAGGCCCTCAAAGCGTCGGTGGCACCCCAGCGGCGTGAGTTGACAAAGGACCAGGAAGAGCTAACGAAGATTGAGTTCGAGCAGGTAAAAATAAGTATGGATGGACTCAAGATGCAGACCGTCTACTCCGAGGAGGACAAGAAGAAGGCGGCTGTCATGCTTACCGAGGGAAAGATAACGTATACGGTGAATATACTCGGCGAGGAGAAGACGGAAACCAAGGACATCAGTAAACTGAGCAAGGAAGAGAGAACCTACGCGACAATAGAGGTGGACGGAGTCTGGTACGTAGACAAAGACCTACCCTAACATCTCCTCCAGCGCTTTCAACAGGTCGGTTTCAGTGATTATCCCCACCAATCGTTCGCCCTCGACCACGGGCAGGCCTCCAACCTTCATATCAAGTATCAATCTTGCCGCTTCCTTGAGTGTGGTGTCAGGCGTAACGGTCCTGGGATTGGGAGTCATAACCGACTCGACCCTGATGGTATCAAGCAGGAAGTCATGGTACTTCTTCTCGGTAAGGACCACGCAAGACGCTGTGGCGTTGCGGAGGTCCCTGTCGGTAACAATACCCACCAGAATGCCGCCGTCCAACACCGGGAAACGGCGAATGCCCCGCTCCTCGGCCAGTTCCCAGGCCTCGCGGATCGGCGCATTGATCTCAAGCGTGAGCACATCCCTCGTCATGCGGTCTTCAACTTTCACCACCGACCACCTCCTATAGCCGACAGACGGTTAGCCGGTGGCGCTACCGCCTTGGTATCTCAGACCTGTTTTCAATTATACTGCCATGAGGCGAGGGAAGGGACAAAAGCTGTGTTTAATCTTTTCGGGAAGGACAGGAAGAGGGGGAAGGTCGAAGGCTCGGGCGCCGGAAAGACAATATCCGAAGGTGCCGAACGGCCGGGGAAGACCCCGTTCATAGGCGTTGCCGGGAGCGCTGACAGGTCGAAGGGGAAGACAGGCGACGAGGTTGACGGGACATCTCCCAGCAAGAACACCCGCGAACTGGAGACTGAGAAAGGCCCTATCCTGGTGGAGAATCACTGCCCCGCCGAAAAGCTGGAGCGGATGGAAGTCGACGACGGAATCTGCATGTTCAGCCGGCATGATCCCTCACGCCAACTCAAGGCACTGGTTTCAGTGAGCAAGGATGATGGAGGAAACGTAGTGGTGGGGGTTCACGACGGCAAGCTGGTTTCTTTTGTGGGGATCCACTACCCGGCGGAGAGGGAGCGATGGGGGAAACCGGGGTACCCCTGGCTCCTGGAACTGGGCGCCATTGAGGTTAGCCGGAACTACAGGAAGCTCGGCCTTGCCGAGGCGATGCTCGGCGTCGCATTTGACGATCCGTACTACGATGACAAGATACTCCTCACCACGGGGTTTACATGGCACTGGGACCTGGAGGGAACCGGCATGGACAAGATGCAGTACCGCTCCCTGGGAATAAGCATGTTCGGCCACTATGGTTTCATGGAGATGGCCACCGATGAGCCGAACGTCACAATGGATTCCGCCAATCTTTTCCTGGTAAGGATAGGTGAGGACGCCTCGTTCTCCCGGTACCAGAGATTCGCATCACTTCTGTTCGCCAACAAATGGGAAGCGGTGCTCCGCGGCTTCTAGTGGTACTCAGTCCGCCTTCTTGAAGCGGCTCTTCAGCTTCTTCGATACCTGGGGCATCGTGGTGTACTCCATCTCCCCAAGGGGCAACCTGTGTGGCTCGAACGGGCCGTGGCGACGGAAGTAGTCCGCCGCGTCGAGGGCCAACTGCCTCGCGTTGTCGAAGCTCTTGTCGCCGAACATGTCGCGGGGGCCCACCAGGTGTCCTTCGTCGGTCAACTGGAAGCCCAGGGCAACAACTCGTGGAGGCCCATCGAAACGCGAGGGGGTATCATCCTCGAAGCCCACAGGCATAAGAGGGCCATGGTGCGAGCCTCTCATCCAGCCGGCGACGGCGTGTGGGAAACTGAAAGGCTCAAGGACCTCTCCCACGGCGGGAAGGCCGCTCTGGCAACGGACCACCATGACCGGGTCGTCCTTGCCGATGTAGCGGCCCGCCATCAGGAACAGCCGCTGGGTGGATGTCACCGCAACCGGCTCATCGGAGCTCTTGCGGTAGATGTGCTTGATAACGTAGCGGGAGGGCGAACCGATGAACACCAGCAAGTCGTACATCTCCTCGGGGAGATTGAAGATAATCTCCCGCTCGCCTATCAGGTCCTGGACCTCGAACCGGAAGCCGTCGTGCATGGAGGGGTCGATTACCAGGCCGATCGTGTTGAACGGGTCGGCGAACATCTTGTATATGGGAAAGTTCCACGCACCCGGCTCCGTCTTGTCGGCCAGGAAGATTACAATCGGCTCTGACACGCGCTGCTCAAACGTCATCTCGGCGAACCCCGGACCCATGCCCTTCAGGTTCCCGGAGAAAGCGTCCACCAGGAGGTCCTGGCCCGCGCCGTACTGGCCGTACTTCTTGGCGACCTCGGTCATGGCGGTGAAAGTGTTCCAGGCGAACTTGTGGATATCCTCGTTTTCCACGCCTTTGTGATGGGTCATTATGAGGGAGATGTCGTCCCCCACCTCGCCACGAGCGTAGTCGACGATAAGGCCGTCCTTCTTGGCCTGGGCAAGTTGCTCGTCGCAGCAATCTCTTAGCGCGGGATGGACGTCCGTGTGCCCAACGAAGCCTCCAACGTCCGCCTTTATGACACTCAAAGTAATCTCGGACATAAAAAACCTCCTTGTTACTGAAACAACAGCATTCACTAATAATAATATACTATAGCAAATGTGAGTGGGTTGCACGTGACGTGGGTTCCGGCGAAGATTGAACATAAGTCTATCGACATGGTGGTTTATGGTGGTCAAGAGGGGCGTGGTACCGGTCAGGCATGAAGAGAGCGGAGGCTTTGATGAGGTTTTCGACCAGGGCGCGCTATGGGATGAGGGCAATGCTGGATCTGGCCATCAACGGGGATGACGGGCTTGTGCTGCTGAAGGAAATCGCGGCAAGGCAGGAGATATCCAAGCGGTACCTCGAGCATATAATGACGTTGCTGAGGAACGGGGGACTGGTGCTGGCCGAGCGTGGCGCGAGGGGGGGTTACAGGCTGGCACGCTTACCCGAGGATATCCGGCTCGACGAGATAGTGGAGGCCCTGGAGGGAACCATTACGCCGGTTGACTGTGTCAGGGACCCGTCGGTGTGCGAGAAGGCGGATGAGTGCGTGGCAAGGGAACTCTGGGGCGAGGTTGCCCGCGCGATGAAGGGCACGCTGGAGGCACAGACCCTGGAGGACCTGAAACGCAAATGGGAATCGGCGCGCCGGGCAACCGACGAGGGGGATGGGTGAAATGAGGACCGCTTACCTGGATCACGCGGCGACCACGCCTCCGCTGCCGGAGGTGATCGAGGCGATGAAACCGTACCTCGCCGAGAGGTTTGGAAACCCGTCCGCGCTGTATGCTCTGGGGAGGGATTCCCGCCGGGTACTGGAGGAGTCACGGGAGAAGGTAGCCTCGCTTATAGGTGCGATGCCCGACGAGATCGTTTTCACCTCGGGGGGGACCGAGTCAGACAATATGGCGCTCCTGGGTGTGCTCCTGGCCGGCGAGGGGAACGGCGGCCATATCGTCACAACCGCGGTGGAGCATCACGCTATCCTGGAGACGGTGAGGTTCCTGGAGCGGCTCGGTTATCGGGCTACGGTTGTAGGCGTCGACTCAACCGGCATGGTCGATCCGGACGACATCCGAAAGGCGATAAGGGCGGAGACGGTGCTGGCTTCGGTGATGCACGCCAACAACGAGGTGGGAACGGTCGAGCCGCTCCGGCGGGTGGCCGATGTCTGCCGCGAGGCCGGCGTTTACCTTCACTCGGATACGGTGCAGACAGTCGGGAACATTCCCGTTGACGTCGACGAGCTGGGGGTTGATATGCTCAGCATGTCCGGCCATAAGCTGTACGGGCCGAAAGGGGCGGGGGCGATCTACGTCCGGCGCGGCACCAGGGTTTCGGGAATAATACACGGCGGAGAGCAGGAGCGGGGCATGCGCGCGGGAACCGAGAACATCGCCGGGATTGTGGGGCTCGCGGCAGCGGCAGCGGCAGCCGCCAGGGGCATGGAGAGCAGGGGGGAAAGGATAGCCGGGTTGCGAAACCGCCTTGTCGATGGAATCTTGAGTTCGGTGGAGGGGGTGGTCCTGAACGGCCACCCCGAGGTGAGGCTGCCGAACAACGCGCACCTGGGCATAGAGCGCGTCGAGGGTGAAGCGGTCTGCCTGCACCTGGACGCGGTGGGGATATGCGCATCCACGGGATCCGCCTGCACATCGGAGGAGTTGGAGCCGTCCCACGTACTGCTGGCGATGGGGATAGCGCCACTCAAGGCACACGGGTCGGTAAGGTTCACGCTGGGCAGGGGAACCACGCTGGAGGAGATAGAGTACGTGCTCCAGGAGCTTCCGCCGATAGTGGAGCGGCTGCGCGCGATGGCCCCCCTGTAAACAGCAAACCGCCACACAAACGGGGTCTGGCCCAAGATGTTGTCGTTAACCTGTTCACACAAACGCTCGCCGTAATGCAACGCAGGTGCCTGGCACCACCTCTACACGCGATAAAGCAAGACAAAACCCGCCATCCCCGGGCTGTTGCCGTTGGACGAAACCGCCAACCGTTGGGGTCAGTGCCTTCAAGCGGCGGCCGAGGTTATACGTTATGGCTAGAAGGCCTGAACCCTACCTGTCACACAAGCGGCGGTCAGACAAGAACGCCATCCCCGGGCATGTGACGTTCAAAACTCTGCTTGAACCCACGCCCCACAATGCATATGCCCCGGGGCGAGACCCCTCCCCTGTTAACCAAAGGGCGGTCCCTATGCCGGCAAGCTGCCGGCGCTACAAGGGAGAAATACCCCACAATGCATATGCCCCGGGGCGAGAATGACGCACTGGTGACAGGTACCAGTGCGTCATTGTGCAACAGCCCGGGGCGGTCAGAGCGGCTCCAGGTTGGTGGCGATGAGGGAGGTGCCACCGCCGCGGTTGCTGACGCGCCCGGTGACCCGGAGGATCCGCGATGCTCCGGGGACGGCCCCGAGCCGCTGGTACTCCCCCGGGAAGACGGTGACCTCGAACGTCCCGCGCGGATCCTCCAGGGTGAGGAACTGCATGTACTCCCGCTTCCTGGTCACAGCGCGCCGCTGGGCTATTACCCAGCCGACGATGCTGATCGTCTCCCCAAGACGTTCGGCGAGTCCGGCGCTGTTTACCCCTGACCGCTCCAGCTCACCGGGCACCAGTATCTCCAGCGGGTGCGCGGAAACGCTGGCCTCCAGGTAGGCGAGCTCCATCTTCATCCTCTGGGCGGGGGAGTAATCGGGGAGCCGGGGCAGCGCCCTGGGGGGGCTGACCAAAGCCTGCGCGAGCGGCAGCGGCTCCGAGGGGCCTTTGCGCGCGGCGCGGGCCTCCGGGTACATCATGGCGAGCTTCCACAGCAGTTCGGGGCGCGTGTTCTCCAGGGAGTCGAAGGCGCCGCACTTGATGAGGGAGGCAATCTCCTCTTGGCCTGCGCCCACTCTGCTCAGGAAGTCGGAGAGGGAGGTGAACGGGAACACCGACCGCGCATCCAGGATCCTGTCCACCGTCCGCCGGGAAACGCCCTTGACCCTCCCCAGCCCGAAGTAGAGCGCCCCGTCCACCACGTGGAAGTCGCGCAGGCTGTGGTTAATGTCGGGGAGGGCCACGCGAACACCTAACCGCTTGGCCTCCTCGACGTATACCGAGTGGTGGTAGAACCCGGCCTCGTTGGCCAGCACCGCCGCCATGAACTGTGCCGGAAAATGGGCTTTCAGGTACGCCGCCTGGTAGGCGAACTCACCGTACGTCGCGGCGTGGGCCTTGGGGAACCCGTAGCCCGAGAACTTCGCCAGGCTCTCGAACAGCGCCAGCGCGACCGCCTCGGACATTCCCCGGCCTGTGGCGCCGTCCAGGAACCGGCTTCTGAGTGTCTCCATCCGTTCGCCCGAGCGCTCACTGGTCATAGCGCGCCGGAGGGAGTCCGCCTCTTCGGGGGTGAAGCCCGCCAGGGAGACGGCCGCTCTCATGACCTGCTCCTGGTACACGAACGTGCCAAGGGACTCAGCCAGGATCGGCTCGAGGTCGGGGTGGAGGTACGTCACCGGCTCGCGACCGGCGCGGCGGAGCAGGAAAAGCTCCTTCATGCCGCTGCCGGACGCACCCGGGCGGATGAGGGCGATCGACAACGTGAGGTCCTCGACGCAATCGGGGTTCATCGCCTGGAGAAGCGATCGCATCCCCGGGCTCTCTATCTGGAATACGCCCAGTGTGCGCCCTTCAGCCAGCAGCCTGAACGTGTCGGGGTCCCGGCGGGGGAACCTGTCCGGCTCCAGGGGTTCACCGTGGACTTCCCCGGCCCACGCCGTGGTGTCCTCGATGACCGAGAGCCCCTTCTGACCAAGGATATCCATCTTGACGAGGCCCAGCCTCTCGATGGGCCCCATGTCGTACTGCGTTATGACCAGGCCCTTGGCGGAACGCTCCAGTGGAACCAGTTCGGTGAGCGGCCGGTCCGCTATCACAACCCCTCCCACGTGGACACCGAGGTGGCGGGGGAACCCGTCCAGCCGGTCGCAGACGTCCAGTATGCTCCGGTACGGCTCGCGGTCCAGGGGGAGGTCACGGCAGGACGGTATCGCCCCGGCGGCAGCCTCTATATGGCCCGCCCGGCAGTGGGGGAGCCTGCCGGCGAACGCGTCTACCTCCTCACGCGGCAGCCCCATGGCCCTGGCCACGTCCCTGACGGACATGCGGGCCTTCATGGTGGTGTAGGTGCATATCATCGCCACCCGGTCGCTCCCGAACCGGCGGTAGATGTAAGAGAGCACCTCGTCGCGGCGGCACCAGCTTACGTCGAAGTCGATGTCGGGCGGGCTCTCCCGGGCCGGTGACAGGAAGCGCTCGAAGTAGAGGTCATGCTCCAGCGGGTCGATGCAGGTGATGCCCAGCACGTAGGCGACCATACTGCCCGCCGCGGAGCCGCGGCCCGCGGCCGGTATTCCCTGCCGGCGGCAGAACTCGGCAATGTCATTGACAACGAGGAAGTAAGGGGTGAAGCCGAGCCCCTCGATGGTATCAAGCTCGTGGTGGAGGCGCTCGAGCGCGTTGGGGGTAAGGGGCTGGTAGAGCCGCGCGGCCCCGGAGAAGCAGAGCTTGGTCAGGTGGGAGAACGGCGTCTCGCCGGGGGGAAGGTCGGGCACCGGGAACAGGCGGCCGCCCGGCCGGAAGTCGAACTCGCAGGCGTCCGCGATATCGCGGGTGCTGGTTACCGCCTCCCGCGCGTTATGGTACGGCGCCGTGGAGAACAGTCGCTCCATCTCCGCGCCTGGTTTCAGGTAGCACCCGGCGTCGGCGGACTCCCCCGCCGGAATCCGGGTGATGGGGCGGTTGAGGCGAATCGCGCAGAGGGTCCTGTGAAGGGCGTAGCCGTCCCGGCGGGCGAACGCCACCCGGTTGCTGGCGACGCAGGGAACGCCGAGCTTCCGGGCGGCATCGATCTGCCGCTCGGCCTGGCGGCGGCTCGCCGCGGTTCCGGTGTTGGCAAGCTCGGCATAGAGGGACTCGCCGAAAACAACGCGCAGGGGCTCCAGCAGGCGGGCCTCGGGGCAGATGGCGAATAGCCCATCCGAGTACCGGGACAGCCTGCCGACCTGAAGTGGCACGCCGCCGAGATGGTACTCGGTGACCGCCCCGCAGAGATTCCGGTAACCCGCGTCGCTTCTCGCCAGCAGGACCAGACGCCCGCCGCACCCCCCGCCGGGGAAGGAGGCGGACACCGTGAGGTCGCATCCGATTATGGGCTTGACCCCGGCGCTCCTGGCGCTATCAAAGAACTGCACCGCGCCGTAGAGGCCGTCCCTGTCGGTCAAGGCCAGCGCGTCCATCCCCGCGTCGACGCAGGCCTCCGTAAGCTCCCCAGGGGGACTTCCTCCGAACAGGAGGCTGAAGTTGCTGTGGCAGTTCAGGTGCACGAAGTTGCTCAACTCTCAACCGACCTACCGCGCACGGCGGGGCGCCTCAGTGCCCCGTTCCATGAATACGGTGTCGTATCGAGAGCGCCGAGGCGCCGCACATGCAAGGCGCGCGACCGAGCTGTACTCCCTGAGTACCGCGAGGGAGCGGAACGCGGCAGGTGCGGATGCATCGACGTTCGAATGCAAGCGTATTTATGGAACGGGGTACTTAGCATCACGTCCCACCCTGACCCACATGCGGCTCCTCCCGACCCGGGGCGAGCCCGACGGTGCTCCCCCTTGCTATCGCCTGGAAGCCGTAGCGGTTTCGTATCTGGTCCAGGCTCTCGTTCAGCCGGTCCGTCCGGAGGCTGCCGGGAGCCGCACCCGCGTCGGCGAAGAGTTCCCCCTGGCACCCCGCGGTAACCAGGCCGGAGAGGGAAACCCCCACCAGCCTTATAAGCACGCCCCGGTCCAGGAGCTTCTCGAACAGCTCGCAGGCCACCCGGTAGATGGCCTGCTCCTGGTCGGTGGCGATGGGGAGGGTTTGGAACTTCATGTAAGTATTGAAGTCCGAGTGGCGAAGCTTTACCGCCACGCGGGTGGTGGCCAGCCGTTCCCTCCTGAGAGCCCGGCAGCACTTCTCGGATAGGAGGAGGAGTGTCGAGCGCACTAAGGGGTAGTCGATGGTGTCGGTGTCGTAGGTCGTCTCCCGGCTCACCGATTTAACCGTTCTCTCTTTCTCCACCCGGCGCCGGTCGATGCCGCGGGCGTGCTGGTGAAGGATCCGCCCCCAGGACCCCAGGATGCTCTGGAGCGCTTCCACCGGCAGGAGGGTAAGGTCGCCAACCGTGCGTATTCCCATGTCCGACAGGGTCCCACGGCAAACCGGGCCGACACCCGGGATCTTCTCCACGGGGAGGAGGGCCAGGAACTCCAGCTCACCACCCGGGGGCACCTCCAGGAAGCCGTCCGGCTTGGCCAGCCCGGAGGCCACCTTGCTTACCACCTTGGCGGTGGAGAGCCCCGCCGAGGACGGCAGGCCAAGCTCGTCCTTTATGCGGCGCCTTATTTCCTGCGCCACCACCACCGGCTCTCCCAGCGCCAGGCGGCAGCCGGTCAGGTCGAGGTACGCCTCGTCGATGCCGGCCGGCTCCACCATGGGGGTGAACTCGTCCAGGATATCGCGGACCAGACGGGAGTAACGCAGGTAGGCATGGAAGTTGACCGGCAGGAAGACCGCCCCCGGGCACAGCCTGCCGGCGCTTGCCAGGGGCATGGCCGAGTGCACCCCGAACTCGCGTGCCTCGTAGGAGGCCGCGGATACCACCCCGCGGGTGCCGGGGTCGCCGCCCACGATGACCGGCTTCCCCTCCAGGGTGGGGTCGAGCACCCGCTCCACAGAGCAGAAGAACGCGTCCATATCGATGTGCAGTATCGCTTTCTCTCCTGGCATGACAGCCCGCCTGGCGCATCAGGCCGCGCCCTCGAGAGGCGCGGCGCTTTCACTTTCCTTCACCGCCGGAGATAAGCAAGGGGCCGCTCAAAGCAGGCGCAAGATTCCCCTCACGGCGCCCTGCACCTCCAACCGGTCGCCTTCGGTGAGCACGATGGGTTCCATCCGTGGGTTTGCCGGCTGGAGCCTGATACGGCGGATCCCTCCCACTTCCTCGGCGTAGAACTTCTTCAGGGTGGCTTCACTTCCGTCTATGAGGGCGACCACGGTTTCGCCGTTCTCGGGAACGGGTTTCTCCTCAACCACCACGTAGTCGCCGTCGAGAATCCCTTCGCCTATCATCGATTGGCCCTTGACCTTGAGGGCGAAGCACCTGCCGGAAGCCATCGCCGCGGGGACCTCTATCTCCTCGGGGACGACAGCGGCCTCTATGGGTTCGCCCGCGGCGATGGTGCCGAGGAGCCCGATGACGACAGAGCCGTCCCGGTAATGGTTCGCGCCCTCGCGCCCGGTGAGGACCGAATGCCCCCCGGCGGTGAGGAGGACCGCTCGGGAACGGTCACGTTGGCGGCGGATGAGCCCCCGGGACTCGAGGCCGTCGAGATGTTCCGCGACCGTGGCGACCGAGGAGAGTCCAAGCCCTTTCGCGATCTCTCGCAGGGTGGGGGAGTATCCCCACATCCGGCGGAACCGCTCCAGGAACTCGAGCAGTTCCACCTGTCTCCTGGTCGGTGTTATCTCGTGCACGTCCCTGTCCCTTTCTCCCGGCCTACCGGCGAGTTCAGCATACCCGAACAAAAACCGAAAATCAAGAGGCGCGCCGGGCACTTCACCTCCGGGCACGCCGGGTATTATAATAGTCACGGTAGGAGACCAAGGCCGGAAGGCGAGGAGGTTTGAGATGAAGAAAAGGTTCTCTTTTCTGGTGGCGGTAATACTCGCGGTGACCGTCCTGTTACCGGGCGTGGCGTTGGGTGCGCCACCGCTGGGAGGCTACGTGGGTTCATGGGAGATGTCGGCCGGGGGAGGGTTCGGCGTCGGGCCGGTGAACGCGACCGCCGGGCCACTGGTGGAGTACAAGGGCGACCTGTACGCCGCCGTGGCCAACGAGAGCGGATGCCAGGTGTGGGTGAAGGGCGCCGGCGGCTGGACGCAAGTGAACGGCCAGCCCGGATTCGATAACGCCGAGAACAAGGGGATCGCCAGGATGGCGACGTTCGACGGAAAGCTGTACGCGGGGACCGC
>Ga0180015_1000289_pt1 | contig 14920 bp, 11 predicted proteins | sample KR13_S2_MetaG_FD_116508 | JGI IMG/M metagenome (GOLD analysis project Ga0180015, IMG submission 116508) | Groundwater microbial communities from the Olkiluoto Island deep subsurface site, Finland - KR13_S2_MetaG | ecosystem: Environmental > Aquatic > Deep subsurface > Groundwater | place...
AGGTATACGCCGAATGCGCGCGGGAGAATTAACAGTGGCGCCTGGGTTTGATGGACAATATGGGGTCGTTAAGATTTTTTAATTCAAGGCTTCTCCCTCGCCCCGCCGGGAGAGGGTCGGGGTGAGGGAGCCGTCACCGAAAATCTACCTCACCCTGCCCTCTCCTATCCAGGAGAGGGAATTATGTAGTTATCTTTTTATTAAAATTCGAAAATTAATCTTATGTCAGAACTATTAAAAGGTTTAAATAAAGAACAAGAACAGGCGGTTACTCATAACGGCGGTCCTTTATTGATTGTGGCGGGGGCTGGAACTGGTAAGACGACGGTGGTGACGAAGCGGATTGCTTATATCATTGAGCAAGGCTGGGCAAAGACGGACGAGATTTTAGCGTTAACCTTTACCGAAAAGGCGGCACAGGAGATGGAGGAGCGCGTTGATAAATTATTGCCTTTTGGTTATGTAGATTTGTGGATATCCACTTTTCATAGCTTTGGTGAACGCATTTTGCGCGAGCATGCAATTGAGATTGGCTTGCCGGGTAATTTCAAGCTCTTGAATGAATATGAACAGTGGGCGATGGTGCGTCGAAACTTGGATAAGTTTAATTTGGAATATTATCGACCGCTTGGGAATCCGACGAAGTTTATTCATGATTTGGTGAAACATTTTTCACGTGCTAAAGACGAAGATGTTACTGCGGAGGAGTATGTTGCTTTTGCGAGTAAGTTAAAAGATGATGACGAGCAAGAAATTAAACGCATTGCCGAGGTGGCGAACGCTTATAAAGTTTATCAACAATTACTTTTGGATAACAGTGCCTTGGACTTTGGTGATTTGATTAATTATTGTTTGAAATTATTTAGAGAGCGACCAAATATTTTGGCGAAATATAAAAATCAGTTTAAGTATATTTTATTGGATGAATTTCAAGATACGAATTTGGCGCAGTATGAATTGATAAAATTATTAGCGGCCGGCGATTCTAATTTAGTAGTCGTGGGCGATGATGATCAATCGATTTATAAATTCCGTGGCGGTTCAGTAGCGAATATTTTGCATTTTAAAACTGACTATCCGCAGGCGCAGGAATTAGTGCTGACCAATAATTATCGCAATAAGCAAAATATTTTGGATTTGTCTTATGATTTTATTCAACACAACAATCCGAATCGATTGGAATATCAATTGCAACAACAGGGTGATGGGAAATTGAGTAAGAAGCTGAAAGCGAATATCGGCGAGACGGGTGAGATTGAATTATTAGAAGGGACTGACTTGGAAGATGAGATTCGTTTGGTGGTGGAGAAGATGGCTGATTTGAAAGTGAAGGACGCGGAGGCGAATTGGGGTGACTTTGGTATTTTGGTGCGGGCCAACGATAGTGCTAATGATGTGTGTGTTGCCTTGGAAGAAGCGAACCTACCTTATGTTTTTTACGCATCACGCGGATTATATAACAAGCCAGTGATTATGGATGCGGTGGCGTATTTACGGATGTTAGATAATTATCACGAGAGTATTTATCTTTATCGTGTTTTAAATTTTCCGATTTATAAATTTACTCATAAGGAATTAGTTGATCTTAATCACCTAGCTAATAAAAAATCTTGGTCATTATACGAAGCTTTAAAAAATGCCAACCAACTAAACTTTGGAGTTGATTTTATAAAAAGAGTAGGGGTGGTTTTAGAAAATATCAGCAAGCATACACAATTAGTTAAAACAAAACCAGTACGTGAAGTATTGGTGACCTTTATAAATGAGACTGGTTATTTACAACACTTAATGGATTTACCAGAAAAGCAAAGCCGTGAACAGATTGGTTATCTTAATAAATTTATCAAGCGCGTCTTAACTTTTGAAGTTGCCAATGATGACAAAAGTGTTAAAAATTTCTTAAGTGAATTCCGCATGGAATTAGAGTCAGGCGAGCAAGGCTCAGTGACGCCGGATGTCGAAGCTGGACCAGAGACAATCAAGGTGATGACAATCCACGGCTCCAAGGGTCTTGAGTTTAAATATGTCTTCATCGTCGGCATGGTTGATAAGCGTTTCCCAACTATCGAACGTAAAGACAAAATCTTGATCCCTGACGCTCTGATCAAAGAAAATTTACCGCAAGGCGATATGCATATCGAAGAAGAACGTCGTTTGTTTTACGTCGCCGCGACGCGCGCGAAAGCTGGTTTATATTTTTCATGGAGCAAGAATTATGGTGGTGCGCGTGATAAAAAGCCATCACGATTTTTGCTTGAAGCAGGATTGGTTAAAGAAGAAGTGAAAAAAACGAAAAAAGATTTGGCGGTGGCAGAAGAATTACCAGTTATTGATAATCTATTAAAACTCCCTCGCCCCGCGGGAGAGGGTCGGGGTGAGGGGGCGTCATCGAAGAATGATAAAATTGACTACATACCTCCGAAGCATTATTCCTACACCCAACTAACCGCCTTTTCAAGTTGCCCCTACCAATATCGCTTTGCCCATATCCTAAAAATCCCCCGCCAAGGCAAAGGCGTTTTCTCCTTCGGTCGCACCATGCACAGCACTTTACAAAAACTGTTTGAATTAGTGGTAGAGAAAAAAGGTTTTGGGCAACAAGATTTATTTACCGAGCCCAAGAAGGGCGATGAGAATGTAACTTGGGAAGAGGTGCTGAAAATTTACGAAGAATCTTGGATTGATGATTGGTATAATGACGCGGAACAAAAGGAAGAATATCGCGCCAAGGGCAAAGAAATTCTAAAAACTTTTTACGCCAAACATAAAGACAATTGGCCAAGCATTAAACATTTAGAAAAAGGTTTCAATATAAAATTGAAATCTGATGAGGACATCTACACCATCCGCGGCGTTGTCGATCGCGTCGATGCCGTCGACGGCAAAGTCCGCATCGTTGATTACAAAACCGGTAATCCCAAAGACAAACTAACCTTCGAAGACAAGGCTCAACTCTTCATCTACCAAATCGCCGCCGAAGAAATCTTCGGCTACAAAGTCGACTCCCTCGTCTTCTATTATCTCGACGACAACACCGAAATGGAATTCCTCGGCACGGACAAAGAAATAGAAAAGCTAAAAGAAAATATCGTGAAGAATATCAAAGAAATAAACAAAGGCGAATTCCCGGCCAAGCCGTCGATTTTGTGTAAGTATTGTGATTTTAATGATATTTGTGAGTTTCGGAAGTTGTAGTTATGCCTATTGATTTTTTAAGAAATATGTAGTAATATCAAAAAATAAAATAACCCTTAGTGGTTATTTTATTTTGTTCGTTTAAGTCGGATTTTTATAAATCCATAAATATCAAATCAATGAGGGAGGAATAAAGATGTCGAAAATTATTGTGGCATTAGATGGAATGGATACCGAAGATGCATTGGTTTTGGCAAAAAACCTAGAAGGCACCGGTGTAATTCTTAAGGCCAACGATTTACTCGATGGAGGTCTTGGGGTTACAATCCTTGAAGTGCTTAGCAGACATGCTGAGGTTATGGATGATGCCAAGTTTCACGACATTCCCAATACGGTCAAGAATCGTGTTAAAAAGCATATCTTCTATAAACCGTCTTTAATAACGGTTCATGCCTCTGGTGGTGTGGCGATGATGAGGGCGGCCGTGGAAGCGGCTGGCGATTCAAAAATTCTGGCTGTTACAGTTTTAACTTCATTGAATGAAGAAGAGTGTAATATTAATTACGGCATGCCTGTCAAGGCAAAAGTTTTGCAATTTGCCAGAAATGCTGTACTCGCCGGGGTTTATGGAATTGTCTGCTCACCAATGGAGCTTAAGTTTCTGTCTCAGTTTCCCGAGTTGAATAAATTGAAGAAAGTGACTCCCGGTATTCGTCCAAAGTGGCATCTTGATCCCAATGATGATCAGTCCAGAATTACCACGCCCTATGATGCGGTAAAAATGGGCGCAGATTATCTTGTTATTGGTCGCCCGATAACCATGGCGACCAATCCAGTTGAAGCAGTGTTGGAAACACAGAAAGAAATAAATCTGGCCATAGTAGAAAAATAAAATTCAGCCTTGGCCAAAACCTTAAAAAAACGGTTCCATTATTGAGCCGTTTTTATTTTTTGATTAATTTGAGGATATTTTGAGGGTTATTGACATTATCCAAAAATATGATATAAATATATTTATAGAAAAAAGTCGCTGGAAGGTCCTTGACTTTTTTTAGGTTTTTAAGTTATACTAAAATTATTAATTTACGGAATTCGATCCGCTGCGGCGGAGGCAGTTCATAATCGTTATACTATGTCAGTACCAAAGAAAAAGAGAACAAAGGGTCATGTTCGCAACAGACGATCACACCATGCATTAGATGCGCTAGTTTTAGCAAAATGTTCAAAATGTGGCAAGGCTGTTGAGGCTCACGCTGCTTGCAGTTTTTGCGGAAACTATAAGGGTAAAGAAATTTTAACTATCAAAGTTAAGACTGCGAAAGAAGCTAAATAATATTTCATTTTAATAGAATAAACTATGTCTAATAGACATTTGGCAAGAACGCTTGCCATGCAAACATTGTTCCTTTGGGATTTTGAGGAGAAACAGAGAAACGATTTAACAGAAATCGTGGATAATGTTTTTTTGAATTTTGCACCGAGTTTTGATGATCAAGGCTTTGTGAAGAGTTTGGTTAAGGGTGTTGTTGAGAATGTGGCGATGATTGATGAGTATATTACCAAATATGCGACTGAATGGCCGTTGGACCAGATTACTCTTGTCGATAGAAATGTTTTGCGTATCGGTGTCTATGAGTTAAAAGTTAATGATGAGATTCCATCCAAGGTAGCCATTAATGAGGCGATTGAAATTGCCAAGACTTATGGTGGAGATTCATCTGGTAAGTTCGTAAATGGAGTACTGGGGGCGATTTATAAGGATATGGATCATTCTAAAGAAGAGGCAGAGGCCAAAGTTCCAATTACAATATCCGAAGAAGGAATAGAATTAGAATAATTTAAATATTGTTTCATTATTTCATTGTTTCATCATGGATGTAACAATGCAATAATACAGCAATCAAAAAATATGAAAGATTTTTCCACATTGGAAAAGATTGTTGGTCTTCAATTTAAAAATAAGGATTTATTAAAACAAGCGGTTGTTCATCGGTCTTATTTAAATGAACATCCAAAATTTGAACTCCCGCATAATGAGCGCTTGGAGTTTCTTGGTGATGCCGTTTTGGAAATTATCGTGACGGAGTATTTGTATAAATCTTTTACAGAAACACCAGAGGGTGATTTAACAAACTGGCGGGCAAGTTTGGTAAATTCCAAGATGTTGGCTCTAATCGCATCTGAAGTTGGCTTGGATGATTATTTGTACTTATCAAAAGGCGAAGCGAAAGACGCTGGTTCAAAAGCGCGTCAATATATTTTGGCGAATGCCGTTGAGGCTTTAATCGGCGCGATGTACTTAGACCAAGGCACGGAGGCGGCAGCGAAATTCATTCATAGTCATATCATTTCGAAGCTAGCACATATTTTGTCCAATGACTTACACCTTGATCCAAAATCAAAATTCCAGGAAAAGTCTCAAGAGTTTGAAAAAGTTACACCTCATTATAAAGTGCTAAAAGAAAGTGGACCGGATCATGAGAAAATTTTTGAAGTCGGTTTATACTTGGGTGAAGAATTGGTAGCTAAAGGAACTGGCTCTTCTAAACAAGAAGCGCAAGTAGATGCGGCAGCCAGGGGAATTAAGGCGAGGGGTTGGTAAAGTCTATATAATTATAAACAGAACTGCTTATTGGGCAGTTCTGTTTTTTTGTGCTATAATGTGGATATTACTTATAATTAAATTCTAAATTATGAATTTTGAATGAAGGTGTGCTTAATAATTAAAAAATAGATTATTGAAAAATTAATTCAAAATTAGAAATTTAAAATTCAAAATTAATAAACCATATGACTATAAAAGAATTATTAAAAAAGGCCTGTGATGAAGGGGCTTCGGATTTGCACATTCTTGTTAATTTGCCACCCGCACTCAGAATTAATGGTGAGCTTAAATTTATTGAAGGTTTGAAAGAGATAACAGTAAAAGAGATGGATGATATGTTGGATGCTCTAGTTTCCCCAGAGGAAAAAAAGAAATTCATTGCGGAAAAAGAATTAGATGTGAGTTATGACCAAGACGATTTTCGCTTTAGAGTAAATTTTCATTTTGAAAAAAATAGAGTTGGTTTGGTCGCGAGGGTTATTAGTACTAATATTCCAAGCATGGAAGATTTGGCTTTGCCAAAAGTGGTGTACAGCTTATTAGATGTTAAGCAGGGACTTATTTTAGTAACTGGTCCTACTGGTTGTGGTAAGTCAACCACTATGGCTTCGATGGTGAATCATATTAATCTTAATAAATTTTGCAATATCATTACCCTGGAAGATCCGATTGAATATTTATTTTTTGCGAAAAAGTCTTTAATAATGCAAAGACAGTTAGGGCGCGATATGTTAACTTTTAGCTCAGGACTTAGTCATGCTTTGCGACAAGACCCGGACGTAATTATGGTGGGCGAAATGCGCGACTTGGAAACAATTGGGACCGCAATCACTTTGGCAGAAACGGGTCATTTGGTTTTTGCAACCCTGCATACCTACAACGCAGCTCAAACTGTTGATCGTATTATTGACATATTCCCCCCTCATCAACAAAATCAAATTAGGGCCCAGTTGTCAATGACATTGGTGGGTGTTGTTTCACAAAGGTTGTTGCAAAAAATTGATGGAGGGCGCGTAGCAGCTCGCGAAATAATGATTAACAATCCGGCAATTTCTAATATCATCCGTGAGAACAAAGTAACCCAAATGCGCACCGTAATTGAAACGAGCTCTCGTGAAGGCATGGTAAGCCTGGATCAAGATATTAAGCGACTTTATGTAGAAAAACGGATTAGCAAGGAAGAGGCAAGAAGTTATATGGATAATCCGGAAATATTGGACAGGATTAAGCTATTTTAATTATAAAAATTTTTTAAAAGTTGAAAAATTGTTAATATCTCATTTTTTGCCAAAAATACCGATAAAATTATTTATCGGTATTTTTTATTTTCTTATTTAATATAAGCTAAAATATTATTAATGATTGCCAATAATGGGCTGTCATGTCCTATTCTTGACAGATTTTTTTATTACTGTATAATAAATTTCAGATTTGATAAAAGATATTTTATGATAAATTTTATAGTAAATCTTAAGTATGTAAGCGGTTAACCAGTCAGCTCTTATTAGAGTTTTGTCTAGAACCGCTTTAAGCGGTTTTTTTGCTCCTAAAAAAGATAAATCAGTCATTAAGAATTCAGAAATTTGATAAATTCCTTAATCCTTAATTCCTGATTAGTATCTATGATACTATTTGTGAAATTTGCTGTTCTGGAGCTGCCAAGCGAAGGGATGCCTGCAAGTGTTACGAAGTGTCGGGGATAGTACTTTAACAACTGAATAATGTTATTCAACATAATAATTAGAGAAACCAAAAATTAATATAATGCAGAGATGCATTTGCAATTTTAAAGTTAAATTTAAAATTGTGAGAAAATCGCGTTAAGGGTGTATGGTGGATGCCTTGACATAAGAAGACGATGAAGGACGTAGCAGTCTGCGATAAGCTTTGGGGAGGTGACAAGCAACCTTTGATCCAGAGATTTCCGAATGGGGGAACCTACCCTGTTGAAGACAGGGTGCCCGCTAGCTGAATATATAGGCTAGTGAGGGGACAACTCGGGGAATTGAAACATCTTAGTACCCGAAGGAAAATAAATCAAGTAGAGATTCCCTAAGTAGTGGCGAGCGAAAGGGGAAGAGCCTAAACCACATAAACTGCAGTTCAGTCTAGTTTACTAGACTGGATTAGAAGGATTTGAGTCCATATGTTTAAGTGGTGTTGCGAGATGTTTATGTTTGCTACTCAAATTTAGCAGAGCGAAGTAAAAAAGATTAATTTATAATTGAATGAGTTGGAAAGCTCAACCAGAGCGGGTGATAGTCCCGTAAGTGAAATAAATTTAATCTTCGTTGTAAATATTCTCAAGTAGTTCGGGACACGTGAAATCCCGTGCGAATCTGGGTCGACTATGATCCAAGGCTAAATACTTCTTATGATCGATAGTGAACGAGTACCGTGAGGGAAAGGTGAAAAGCAGCCCGGTGAGGGCGGTGAAATAGTACCTGAAACCATATACTTACAAGGAGTTGGAGCCTCAGTTTACTGGGGTGACAGCGTGCCTATTGAAGAATGAGCCAACGAGTTTGTTCTATGTGGCTTGGCTAAGTGCCGTTTGGTACGGAGCCGTAGTGAAAGCGAGGGTTAATAGCCCGTCTGCTAGTTAATTAGTGTTTAGCAATTTATTGCTAAACTACTGATTAACTAGTAAGTGTCGCATGGACAAGACCCGAAGCCGGGTGATCTAGCCATGACCAGGTTGAAGTTCATCGAAAGATGAATGGAGGACCGAACCCACTAGTCGTGCAATACTAGGGGATGAGTTGTGGTTAGCGGAGAAATTCCAATCGAACTCGGCGATAGCTGGTTCTCCTCGAAATAGCTTTAGGGCTAGCGTTGAATGTTGACTACCGGGGGTAGAGCACTGGATGAGGTCGGAGCCCGCAAGGGTATCCTCCTTAATCAAACTCCGAATACCGGTAGGTATAATTCAGCAGTCAGACCATGGGGGCTAAGCTCCATTGGTCGAAAGGGAAACAGCCCAGACCATCATCTAAGGTCCCAAAATATACACTAAGTGTAAAAGGTGGTGTCGCGACTGCGACAACTAGGAGGTTGGCTTAGAAGCAGCCATCCTTTAAAGATAGCGTAATAGCTCACTAGTCAAGTTGCCGCGCGCCGAAAATTTATCGGGGCTAAGTGTATTACCGAAGATATGGATTTCAATTATTTATAATTGGAGTGGTAGAGGAGCGTTTCTGTCAGCACTGAAGTCGTGTCGTAAGGCACGGTGGAGCGACAGGAAGTGAGAATGTTGGCATGAGTAGCACAAAGGCAAGTGAGAACCTTGCCCACCGTAAGACTAAGGGTTCCTGGGCAACGTAAATCGACCCAGGTTTAGTCGGTCCTAAGACGAGGCCTCTGTAGTGGGGGCGTAGCCGATGGAAGAGCTGGTTAATATTCCAGCACTACTGCTAATTTCCGATGGAGGGACGCAGTTTTTGAGTCAATACGTTTTTAATGGTATGAGCGTTGTTGGTTAAGTCATGGAGTCTAGGCAAATCCGGATTCCGTTAAATGATGAGATTGACTAAAGATGAAGCTTCGGCCGAATCAAATTGGTGATAAAATTGTCCAGAAAAACTTCTAGGGCTAAGTTAGTAGTAACCGTACCGTAAACCAACACAGGTAGTCGAGGCGAGTAGCCTCAGGTGTACGAGAGAACCTTCGTTAAGGAACTAGGCAAAATAGCGGCCGTAATTTAGAGATAAGGCCTGCCCCAGCAATGGGGCCGCAGCTAAAGACACTCAAGCGACTGTTTATCAAAAACATAGCTCTCTGCTAAAGCGTAAGCTGATGTATAGAGGGTGACGCCTGGCCAGTGTCTGAACGTTAAGGGGATGGGTGTAATACTTCGGTACGTAGCCTTGAACTGAAGCGCAGATGAACGCCGGCCGTAACTATAACGGTCCTAAGGTAGCGAAATTCCTTGTCGGGTAAGTTCCGACCTGCACGAATGGCGCAACGATTTGAGTACTGTCTCAACGAAGGACTCGGCGAAATTGCAAGACGAGTAAAGATGCTCGTTAACCATAGTCGGACGAAAAGACCCCGTGAAGCTTTACTATAGCTTGGTATTGATTTAGAGGTATGCATGTTCAGTATAGGTGGGAGCCGCAAGGCAACAGTGAGATACCACCCTTGTATATTTTTATTTCTAACCTCAGACCTTGAAGCAGGTCGAGGGACAGTATCTGGTGGGTAGTTTGTCTGGGGCGGATGCCTCCCAAAATGTAACGGAGGCGTTTACAAAGGTTGGCTATCCCGGAATGGAAACCCGGGAGATAGTGTAAAGGCAAAAGCCAGCTTTACTGCGAGACCTACAAGTCAAGCAGTTGCGAAAGCAGAACTTAGTGATCCGACCGTCCAATATAGGATGGCGGAAGCTCATCGGATAAAAGTTACTCCGGGGATAACAGGCTAGTCACGCCCAAGCGTCCACAGCGACGGCGTGGTTCGGCACCTCGATGTCGGCTCGTCGCATCCTGGGGGTGAAGAAGCTACCAAGGGTTGGGCTGTTCGCCCATTAAAGCGGCACGCGAGCTGGGTTCAGACCGTCGTAAGACAGGTCGGTCTCCTATCCACTATGGTCGTGGAAACTTGAGAAGGCGCATCCTTAGTACGAGAGGACCGGGATGCACGAAGCTCTAGTGTGCCAGCTGTCCTACCAAGGGCATCGCTGGGTAGCTACCTTCGGTTAAGATAAGTGCTGAAAGCATATAAGCACGAAGCTGTCTTCAAGATTAGGTTTCATAGGTTCGTCGGAGACTACGACGTTGATAGGCTCTAGGTGTAAGTCCAGTAATGGATTCAGCCGAGGAGTACTAATATACCGTATGATTTTCTCACAATTTTGGGTTTAAAGTAAGTTTCTGGTCGTTATTTGAATAATATTATATTACACATTGATAAAGAAATCATTGTTTTGGTGGCACTAGCGAGAGGGTCACACCTGATCCCATTCCGAACTCAGAAGTTAAGCCTCTCAGCGCTGATGATACTTGGGCCTGAGCCCTGGGAAAGTAGGTCGCCGCCAGAACAATGATTTTTTTATTACTCAATAATCGAAAGGAGGAAGGAATATGAAACTTCTAGAAAGTAGAAAGATTCGATTTGTTCTTTTTGTTTACGATTTATTGTGGCCATGCCCACCAAGGAGACTAACAAGGTTGGTGGTACGGATTAAAACCACTACTTGTCTATGGAATGGTAAGATAAATCGACGGATGTGGCGTGATATGAGGAATGGTGAATATCCCTCTGTCCTTTCTCTCTAAAAATTTTTTGGCCTACTCATGGATGAGTGGGTCTTTATTTTTTTAAATAATAATGCTTTAATTAAAACAAATATATGGATAAAAATACACAAAAAGAATTGCTAACCATCGTTAAAGATAATTATGAAAGTATTGCGGCGGAGTTTGATGAGACGCGCAAGAAAGGCATTTGGCCAGAGTTGTTAAATCTGACCAGAGACGTAAAAGACGGTGACAAGATGCTTGATGCTGGTTGTGGCAATGGACGCCTGTTAGAGGCGTTTGCTGGTAAGAAAATAAAGTATCTAGGCATTGATCAAAGTGAAAATTTAATTACCTTGGCACAGAAGCAGTATCCTGAATCTGAATTTGCCGTGGCTGATATTTTAGATTTGGGTAAGATTAATGAATTAGATTTTGATTTTGTTTATTCAATTGCTGTATTACATCACTTGCCAGATCAAGAGTTACGCATTAACGCCTTGCGTCAGATGAAAAACAAGATTAAGGATGATGGGCGAATTATAATCTCAGCATGGAATTTGTGGGCAAATAAAAAAAATAAAAAGCTAATTTGGAAGTATTTCTTTTTGAAATTAATTGGTAAAAACAAAATGGATTTCGGTGATATTTTATTTCACTGGAAAAATGAAGCGGAGGATGTTTCGAAGAAAAGATATTATCATGCGTTTACAAAATGGGAATTGACGCGATTGGTGAAAAAGTCAGGCTTGAAGATTGAGAAGTTGTATAAGGATGAGTATAATTATTATTTGGTTTTAAAGAAGTAATAAACAAGTTTTTTTGTTCAAAAAATATTTATAAATATCAACATAAATAAAATAGCTTGTCAATGCCTCGTGGATAAAAAGTGGCTAATATTGAACAAAAACACTAATTAAATATTTGTTGTTCTGGGGGTTGATTATTTTTTTAAATATGCTAATATTTAAAAGAACTCCTTTGAGGAGTTTTTTGCATTATTCTTTTTTGCACTTGTAGCTCAACTGGATAGAGTGCTTGGCTTCGGACCAAGAGGTTACAGGTTCGAATCCTGTCAGGTGCACATAGAGCAGAAATATAGGGCTGGGTAGCTCAGCTGGTTAGAGCGTAGCACTCATAACGCTAAGGTCGAGAGTTCAAGTCTCTCCTCAGCCACACAAATACATAAGAGTAATTTTATGTCATATACATGCGCTCATAGCTCAGCTGGTAGAGCAGTTGCCTCTTAAGCAAACGGTCACAGGTTCAAATCCTGTTGGGCGCACATAGAAAAATAGTTCCGATTAATTGGAGCTATTTTTTTGATTTTAAAATAAAAAGAGGGTGAAAATTTATTCACCCTCTTTTTTTATTGTGACCGAAAAATTTTTCGATATTGTGAAATTATTAGAAGGCCGATAATTAACATTGCCAGGCCGTGTATTTGCAAGGCGCTTGGTAATGAAAATATTTTTAAACCGATGCCGAAAATCCAGAGGCCAATGGCGCCCACAATTGATTCGGAGGCAGATTGGATTGAGAGCACAGTGGCTCGGTTTTTGGAATCCAAGTGCTCATTGATGAGCCGGGAAAAGAAAGCTCTTTTAAACCCTCTAACAATACTGTCGCCAAATAAAAAGAGAATTGATATTTGGGCGACGAAGTTACCAAAGAGAATTATTGGTACTGATATCAGGAGTACGAGAATGGTAATAATTGTTCTCTCACTAAACTTATTTTCGAGGACATGGGCATGTTTGTTTGCCTGCCAGGCGACAAAATTTAGGGAGAAAAATATCCACCCAAAATACTTAGGACTGATCATGGTTAGTTCAAAATATGGATTATAGGAAAAAAACCATATTTTTGAAGCCACGGCAATCAGGGCGATGTAAGCAATAATCCATTTTACTTTTTTGTTATTGGCAACAAAGAGTACACTCATTTTGATTAAATCGAAATGTTCTCTATGTCCAGATTTTTCCGTTGTCCTTGGTTCATAAAAAAAGAACGTAACAACAAAAGCAAGCAGTACACCAGGAATTGAAAGAATCATCGGAAGGCGTGGGTTGATGGAATAGAGATAGCCAGCGGCGACTGAGCTGAAAGTGATCATGGCAAAGACTTTGTTGCCGATGTCACGGTTAATTTTAGTTAACTCGTCAAAGCGACCAGCGTCTTTGAGGGTGTCAACTAAGAAGGCCTCATCAGCTCCGGATATGATGGCGCCGCCAATCATGATTAAGATATTTGCAATCCAGATTGATGCTGGCGATGCAGCGATGGTAAAGATAATAAGAGCTATGGCTTGCAGGGCAGAGCCAAGGATGACCGTTTTTTTTCGGCCCAAGAGATCGGCCCAACCACTCGAATATACTTCCATAAAAATCATACCAGTAACGACAATTGCTTCCATGGTATATATGTCTGCCAAGCTCATTTTCCCAACATTGACAATGTACGAGATTAGCACTGGTCCCCAAAAAAGAGGGCCGCTAAACATTTTAAAGATTTTGAATAATTTAATGTTACGATCAGTTTGTGAATTTTCCATTTTTTACTCCTTGTTAAGTTAATTAGCGTTTAATAAAATAACTCCGGCTTTTATCCAGCCGGAGTTATTTTATCGAGAAATAGTTAAGTGATTTTTCACCTATTATTTTTCATATTGATAAAATAGCTGCGACTATATAAAAGCATTTGATACAAGTAAGCCTCTTGCGGAACATCAAAAGAGACTATCAAAAAACAGGTCGGCATAATTATAGTAAATTTGTGGTTTTTTATCTTATTCATATTTGTTTATTTAAAAAAATAATCTCGACTTTATTTAGCCGAGATTATTTTGCAAGAGTATGTTAATTGAAATTACCAATTTGGTTTTTCTTTACATAAAGACAGCTAAATAAAAAGTTTTTGCAGGCATGCAAAAATAGGGCAATCCATTGACGGTGCTCCAAATATTTTTATTTAGTTGGTTAATATTATATTTCATAATATTAGCTTAGATGAAAAAAGTGTTTTTGTCAATCATGGTTTTTTAGGTTTATTTTTTGCTTTGACTAATGTTGTTTTTTTTGTTATCTTATATGCAGTAATCTTATCAAAATAAGCTAAATATAAGGAGCTTGTCATGGATAAATTATTACAATTAGTTCTTTCTATAAAAAATGACCTTTTGATTTTTATATCAACAACACCTGGATTGATAATTTTTATCTATATAGTTGGCTTAGCTTTGCTAATCATTTATATAAGGGGAGAGTTAATGATTAAATGGCTGACTAAAAAATTATACCAATTGAGGTTTTGGCTGCATAGTTATTATGCAGGAAAAAATGAGAATCATTATTCCTTATCTGTTGATGTAAAATTGCTATTTCTTTTAAACGAAAAAGAGAGAAAGAAGTATTACAATGAATTAGACAGAAGAAGAGGTGTTGTTTTTAAACGAGGTCTGAAAAAAAACGGGGATAAAGATTTTTAAAACAATTGGAGGACGTATGGATGATCTATTGAATATTATTAGTTCTTTTGTGGGTTTGGCTCTAAGTTGGTTAAGGGCAATCTTTTCCGCAGTAGAAGTTCCTTTTATTATTACAATCTGTTTCATTGTTTTCGTAAGATTTGTAATGATGCCGGCCGTTGATCTGTGTTTGCGCAAAAAGGATTTAAAAAAACCTTAGATGATGGTAAAAACGTGCACGAATTAGTCACGGTAAATCCGGAAGTTAGCACAGATGGTCACAAGGTAATTGTGAAAAAGGTGGTCGAAAGAAAGGTTGGTTCTTTTTCAACTAGAGAAAGTCTGGACTTGGATAAGTGGCAGCAAAGGCTACGCGAAACAGATGTTTTTTGAATAAAACATAAAAGCGTTCACAGTGTGAACGCTTTTTTATTATGCTTTAATGAATTTTATTTCTTAAACTTACATCCTTTAGTC
>Ga0180015_1000290_pt1 | contig 14916 bp, 15 predicted proteins | sample KR13_S2_MetaG_FD_116508 | JGI IMG/M metagenome (GOLD analysis project Ga0180015, IMG submission 116508) | Groundwater microbial communities from the Olkiluoto Island deep subsurface site, Finland - KR13_S2_MetaG | ecosystem: Environmental > Aquatic > Deep subsurface > Groundwater | place...
ATCAATCAATTCGTACGACCTCTCCGACGTTACGTCGGAGCGCTCTTACCAACTGCGATTCCGACTTAAGTCGGATGAGTCCCGAAATTCGATTTATCGAATCATCGGGAAGCTACCCTGCCAACTACCCTGCCAAAGCTACACGATTATACCAAAAAATCCACTCCGGTATTCATCCGTCATTAAAAACCGCCATTTTTTCACTCAAACTATAAGATATACACTAGATATGTATATAACCCTATCACAAAACAACAAAAACCCTCTTTGTAAAGAGGGTTTTTGTTGTTTTGTTGCGGAGCCAGGAGTCGAACCTGGTCTGTAAGATTATGAGCCTCACGTGCAGCCGTACACTACCCCGCACATAATTACAGCATAAATTCTACCACAAAAGCATCCATTTTTTCCAATTACTTATCTTTTCCTCTGTTGTTAATTTTGGGTGAACCTGGCTGAAATCAATTTCAGGCAAAACAAGCCAGTAGTCATCTTCACCGCCTAATCCAAATTTGTCTCGCAACTCTTCAGCCACAAAAGCAGAACTGCTGGCGTATTTTAATTTCTGTTTTAGTAAAATATTTTCTTCTTTTAAAAACTCCAATCTATTTTCTAAATTCTTGTTTTCTTTTTTAGCTTCTGATAATATCAATATCTGTTTTATACTGTTTCTAACAGATGATATAATAACAAATCCAATGACTAAATATAGGGCTATTTCTCTTGTTTTTTTCATTGACTTGTAAGCTATCCCTGTTTATGTTACTATAAGACCAATATGAACACAACTTTTGAAAAAGCACTAAATTTGTTTACCAAGTCCCTCTCAAAAGCAGGGAAATCAACCAATACCATTATAGCCTACAAAGGAGATATTAATCAGCTTTGTAACTTTTTAATTAGCACAGGATCGGCCAACGATGTTACAAAAATCACCACTCAGCACATTGAAGAATTCAAAAAAAGTCTGCAAGACAAGAATTACACCGCCAAATCAGTTTCCAGAAAAATCAATTCTATAAAAAATTTCTTTGTCTTTTTAAAAAACGAAGGGGTTACTGACAAAGACCCTTCCGTGGGTATCAAGCATCCAAAATATGAAAACGGCCTGCCAAGAATTCTAAAGCCTTTAGAGTACAGATCGTTACGCGATGCTTGTAGAAACGATCTCCGGGCCACGGCCATTGTCGAGCTTATGCTCCAATGCGGTCTCAGAATTAAGGAAATAGAAAACCTAAAAATAGATAATATCGCCGACAATGAAATTGTCATTCAGGCTTATGAAAGCCACGGGGAACATACAGTTCCTCTAAATAATTCGGTTAAATCCGCTCTCAAAAATTATCTAAAAGATTCTCGCTTCCAAAGCAAAAACAAAAATGTGTTTGTCACAAAAACTGGCAGGGTATTGCTAGCCAGAAATATCAGAAGCCTTTTAAACAGATATTTCAACAAAGCCGATATCCAAAATGTAAAAGTAAACGATCTTAGAAATACTTTTATTGCTTTTCAGCTTAAAGCCGGTATACCAATTGATATCGTTTCACAAATTGTTGGTCACAAAAGAATTTCTACTACCGAAAAATACCTCCAACTGATCGAAGGCAAAGAGGAAAGTCGTGGGATCAAATTAAAAGAGTTATAAAACTAAAACTTTGCTCTTTTGGCTATATCAGATTCCACAATAGCTCTAGGCTTACCATATTTTAAAGAAGATAGTTTTTTGATCATTTCCGCCATTTTTCGATTTCCCGGTGCCTGTCTTTCCTTGGCTGCTACCTGTAACGAAAAAGGAGTTTTGGGTATACCGTTTATCATAGTTTTCATATAAATCTCTCCCACCGGCAGGTTCATCAAGTCCTGTTCCCCAAAAGTTGGCTGATATTGTCTTACCAGGAATCCGGCATCGGCAATACCGGTTCTAAAACTGCATATAGTACCTACATTTCCAAACACAGCATTTTTTACCTCTTCTTCCATTTGAGATATAAACTGGTTAGCCACAATCAAGTTCAAATGATACTTCCTTGCTTCGCTCATGATTACGGCAAAATCCTGCGTGGCAAAATTTTGGAACTCATCGACATACAAATAAAAATCTCTCCTCTTTTCTTCCGGCACATCCTGCCTGCTCATGGCTGCGATCAAAATTTTTGGAATCAAAATCAAACCCAAAAACGACGAATTCTCCTCACCAATAGTACCTTTAGCTAAGTTGATGATCAAAATTTTACCTTCATCCATGGCTGTTCTAAAATCAAAAGATGACTTTGATTGGCCAATGATATTTCTCATCATTGTATTGGTAATAAAACGGCCAAATTTTGACACGATATAGTCCAGTACCTCAGATTTGTGGAATTCGTTTGTTTGGGCAATCTGATCTGTCCAATATCTCTTAACCATCGGATCTTTTACTTTCGGCAACATCTGTTGTACATAAGATTGATCGGTCAAGCAACGTACAATTTCGATAAAAGTTGCCCCTGGTTCACTCATTACCGTCAGCATTATATTTCGGATACTATGTTCAAATCTTGGCCCTACAATTCCTGTTTTGTAAGGGTCATAAAGTTTATACATCAAATTTATAATTGATGAAGTTACAAAGTCTTTCTGGTCTTCTCTCTCGCACTCCATCACATTAAAACCCATTGGCCTATCCGTTACCGAAGGATCAAAATAAATTACATCCTCCACTCTTTCGGGCGGGATTCTTTCCAAAATGCTTTCAAATGTATCGTGTGGATCAATAAAACAAACCCCTTTTCCTGCTTTTATATCTTGCAGAGCCATATCAGCCAATAACCATGATTTACCCACACCAGTCTGTCCGATGATATAAAAATGTCTTTGTCTGTCCGATTCCCCCATACAAAACTTTTTTGATACACCTCGATACTTATTATCACCGATATACAAGCCTTCCTGTGGAGAATCAGCCGGCGCCGCCGCTTTTTTTGCCTTCAGCCAATATATGTTTGGTGTTTCAACCGTTCTATTGGGTAAATGAAAAACCGAAGCTATTTCATCAGACGACAAAATGGTTTTTCCTTTATGCCAAAAAATCAGTGGATATTTATAAATAAAATCAGTCATAAAAAAGCTTTTCAATCTTATTTTTCTTCCAGAAAACTTGTTCCACGGTGATTCAAACTGAGTAAAACAAGATTTAATGTTAGACAAATTACTTTTAGCCGATCCTTCGTCCTTGGCTACCGATACTATCCTGATGATAGTTTCAAAACCAACATTACCGGATTTAATATCAATTGCTTCTAATTGTTTAGCATCAATCTTGTAAGAAGCTTTTTCTGGATTAGCTTCAGATTTTTTAGTATCAGAAATAAAATTCTTACCCTCTTTCGACCAGCTTCCGTCTGTAGCCGACAAAATTATTTGTATTGCCGCCGATTCGTTTTCTCTCAATTTAGATAAAGTAGAAGTTAAGGAAGACAACGGATCAACCGGTATTTCTCTGTAAGTCTTAATTGGATAAAAACTGGATTTTTTTGTCCCCAAGGCCGCATATTCCACCTTTCCCTCGGCAATAAAAATATTTGGATCTTCTACTTCTTTTATATCTGCACCAGGATAAACGCTATATAATTGCTTTTCAATCATATCTTGATATTTCTTTGGTACCGAAATATAAAATCTGATATCTTCACTAGTCCCAATAATTTCCAAAGATAAACTTGGCTGGGCCACAAACGCTTGCAATAATTTAATCTTGGCTTTTTTATACATATTTCCAAAAGAAGATATCACCTGTTCCATTGAGTCAATTTTTATCTCATTATCATCAGGAACAGCCAGTAACAAGGTAACTAAATCCAAAGATCTTTTTTCTCTGTCTCTCCATTTACACCACAATACAAAAACATAAAAACAAAAACCTAGTAAAATCAACACCAAGGTTAATATCACCAGCAAAAACACCCCTCTGCTTATTTGATCTGCAATATTTTCACCCATCATTATTCTTCAACCTTTTTAAAGGACACCTCGCCTTTATTTTTTTTAATAATTCTAAACACAAAAACTGACAACCATCTACCAGCCTCACTTAGCCCCTTTTTAAAACCAGTCACAAACGTTTTTCTGTCTATTGGCAATTCCACCTTAACTTCTTCATCGTCTACGGCGGTCAAAACCTTTTGCCCCGTATCGTCACTTACACTTTTTTGCTGACTTGGGTCAAGCTCAAAATCTTCCATCCAGCTTTTAACCTCTCTTGGCAGGGTAACATCTTTTCTTGTTTCAACCAAGCCTTGCCTTATTCTCTTTTCAGGTTGTTCAACGCCACCAGCTTCAATTCCCACCTTTTCCGACCCAACACCTTTTTCTTTAATTTCAGCCATGCTAAAAGTATATATCTAAAATCGTTTATAATCACTATATGGCCATTAAATAATCTATAAACCCATGAAACAAAGCCAATCCATAAAAAAAATTTATCAAATCGACAATTCCATAAAGTGGCTTCCTATGCTCACTACTGTATTGTTTCTAATTATTATTTTTTTATTTATTTGGTTTTTTCGCGGTGGCAGTTTCAAGCTCTATGCTAGCTTGTTTTTCTCCCTTTATTTTCTGACTCATCAAATTTGGCTTTCTGTAATTCTTATCGGAGTTATCCAAAATCTGGCGTTTCTACCTCTAAGATTTATTGGTCTCAAACTTTCTACCTCCCTAAAAGCATTTGAAGAAAATCTGGATCAAACCAAAGAATCAGATCAATATTTTCTTTTTACAAAAAAAGTAAAAGAAGGGGATACTACCGTTCTTTTTTATATCTTTAATTTTATTGTTAACGCCATTGCCTTTTTTTCAGCTGGTCGAATATTTTTAATTGATTTTTATAGTTCTCAAATAAGCACAAAATATCTTTACGATTGGGTGCCTTACCCCAAATACCCCTTAAATGGAACAACCTTCAATTTTCCATTTCTTAATATAGACAAAACTTTTTCTCTTCCATGGAAAAATATCATTACTGTTTGGGTTTTTATTTTAATTGGTCTGATTGTCCCAAGACTAATATGGCGTTTTCTAAAAATTTTTCTTCATAAAAACAAAGAAATCCTAAAAGCCCGCATCAGTTACAACAAAATTCTCCTTTATATCGGCGGTTTTACCGGTACTCTATTTGTCGTTTCGCTTTTTATTCTTCGCCATATTCCAACTGTAGCTCATGCCATCACTTTGTCGGTTGATCTTACCAAACCAAGTCCGGCTATGAACTTGATTACCGCCATTGGTACTTTTATTACTACCCTTCACGCCGGTTGGAAACGAAACAAAGAAACTGTCAAAAAAGCTCAGCAAGCCAAAATTCCTCAAAAAGTAATAGAAACAGTCTCAAAAGACAATCTTTCTAATAGTTTTAGAAATGCTGTTATATTGGGCATTGGTGCTTATGTAGTCACTTCTCAAATTCCTTCGGCCTTTGAATTATCTGTTCTAGTCTTCGAAGTTCTCTATATTCTGTCTCCCTACACCTTCGACCTAATCTTGAAAAAACAAGTGAATACGCAGTCCGCCCGTGGCGGATCAACCAAACCTGTCATTGCGAGCGAATAAAAACGAGCGCGACAACCACATTTATCCATCTTCTTCCAAAACAAACACCACCACAATACTCAGAATCAAGCCCTCCTGTATTTACCATAAATAAATTATATCACATTTTTTCAATAACACTAAATTTTCTGTTAATCTAAATTATGTCAATCAGCAAAAACAAAAACCCTCCCACTATAGTACTTGGCGGTTGGTATCAAAGAACCACCCTACATTTAAGCGAAATTTATGATTTTCTGGCTCTGGCTCACTCAAGACTGCCACTTTCTACCCAAAAATTAACAGCCTTACACCAAAAACTAAACATAAATTCAGTCAGCCGCCAAGCTGATTATTTGGAATTTGTCCAAGCTCAAACCAAGGACAACATAGAAATCAGGTACTACGAAGACGGCCTCTACATTCTCAAAATAAAATCATCAGATATCAAAAAAGCCCAAAAAAAACTCCAAAATTATTTTGATAATTTTTTCAATCCAGCCATTTCTTATATTTTTTCTCTCGGTGCCCCCACCCCAAAAATTTTAGCTAATATCAAAATTCATAATCCTCTTGCCGTTTTGATAAACAAAGACCAAGTCAAAAAAATCAAATTTGACAAACAAAACTTTGGTGAAGTTTATAGCAAAATCAGCTCAAAGGATCTTACTGTTTACAAAACTCCCCAATATATTTTTATTGAGTCTCCCCAGGCAAATCAAAATGCTATGAATCTTGTTGAAACTCAAATCTTTTTTAGGGAATTCAAAGACCAACTTGAAAAATATCTAAACATTCACCGCCAAATCTGGGAAGATATCTCACAAATTAAGGAACAGCGTTTTATAAAAGGCAAACAAGTTGAATCGGTTCGCCAAAAGCTTGATGCTCAGCAAAAAACCGTCAACCTTATCAACAGTCGCATCACTCAAATGTCATCCTATGTCAAAACTCGTGCTTCCATCGCTCAAAAATTTAATTTAGAGCAAGACTTGCTTGCTATTTTTCAATATAAATTCGAAACTCTTTCCAACACTCATCTTTATATCAAGGAAATTTGGAAAATGACCAGTGATTATTTATCCACTGCCATTGGAGTTATTGTTGAAATAAAAAACCAATCAACCACTAACAATATAAAATCACTAAGTTTTATAACCGCCATCGGAGTTCTTAGCGGAATAACCAATTACTTTACCAAAAATGAATTTCCTGTCTTTACGTCAGTAGGTTTTCTCTATTTCGTTTTTCTTGTTATTTGCGCCTTTTTGGTTAATCAAATTATTAGCCTAGTTTACCAGCACATCAAATACGAACTCAAATTTTCTAAAGACAAAAAGTAGCAATGCCCTCAAAATTTACCAAAGCTATATTTCTTCAATTTTCCGGCATGGTCGGAGCCGGGATTTTTTCCCTGCCTTTTGTTTATAGTCAGTCAAGTTTTAATTTAAGCATACTTGGTCTTATTTTTTTAACCTTAATCACCGCCTTCATTAATCTTCTTTATATAGACATCATCAACGCCACCCCTGGAGATCATCAACTCCCTGGTTACGCCCAAATCTATTTAGGCTCTTTTTTCAAAAATATTTCTATCTTAAATATTTCCCTCACTTCACTTGGAGCTACTTATGCTTTTACTACCCTAGCCTCCGGTTTTTTGACTGTTCTTTTTCCTTATCTTTCTGTCTATCTTGCCACAGCAATTTTTCTCATTTTCTTATTTTTAATCCATATAAACAACAATAAATTTTCTAATAAATTATCAGATATTATCCCTATTTTATTTTTGTTTCTTCCTATTTTTTTCTTCTCTTTTATTTTTCAAAACAGGCTTCCGTCCATAGTCATCAACAATCCATCCCTTGTCTTTTTTGGCCCCACTATTTTTGCTCTTTCCGGTTTTACTATTCTCCCCGAAGTCGAAGAAATTTTGAGAGGTCAAAAAAATTACAAAAAGCTTTTCAAAAAAGCTTCTTTAATTGGTCTATTTTTAGCTTCTTTCCTCTATCTCCTTTTTTCTTATTCGATTCTAAAAATCAGCGGCCCTTTTTTAACCCAAAACTTGGTAGACGGCTTGGTACAAGTTTCTCCTTTTTTAAGCAAAATCCTTGCTATCTTTGGTCTTTGTGTTACTTTCAGTGCTTCTCTTATTTTTTTAAATATTTTCAAAGAAGTCTTTTATCGCGACCTTAACATAAAACAAAATCTAGCCAGGTTTTTACCCATACTCATACCAATTATCGCCATCACAATTATAAAAACATCTTTTATTTCGGTTATTTCCCTAATTGGCTCTCTTTCCGTTTTCCTTTCAGCTATTATTATCTCTTTAATTCGTCTCAAACTCCCTCACAAAAATTTTCACAAACTCCAAATCCTAGCCGTTCTTGTCACCTTCCTCCTCGGCCTCCTCTCGCTTTTTTAACTATACACTTGACAATACACTAAAGTGTATACATAATTAAAGCATGAACTTCATGTCAACTACCGATTTAAGAACGAAATCATCACAACTAATAAAACTGCTTTTAGCAGGGGATTCTGTTTCTTTGCTATACAGATCTAAAATAGTAGGTCAAATAATACCTCAGGAAGATCAACTAGAATCAGAAAAGAAACAACCACTTTCCTATCTTCTAAAAAAACTTAGACCTACAAAAAACTTTCCACAAGACTATCGCAAAGCTTACAGAAAACGTTTAAAAAAGGAATATGGCAAATATTTTTCTTGATACTAACTATTTTATCGGTCTTATCCAAAAAAAAATTAAAATTAAACAATTATTGGATTTTCATAAACTTTTTATTTCACCACTTAGTGTTCATATTTGGGCTTATATTGGAAAAGAAAAAATACCAAGTAAAAAACTTAATGAATTTTTAGAAACTTTTTACTTTGTTAATTTTGATAAAGACATTTTAGAAAAATCACTAAAAGGCCCCACTAATGATTTCGAGGACAATGTTCAGTTACATTCAGCTCTTTTAGTCAACTGTCAAATTTTCCTTACTTTAGACAAACAACTCCTAAAAATGGCCTATTTCGGCCAGACGGAAATAAAACAAAATATCCAAGACTAGTGCTAAAATCCATCAATGGATAATCAGGTCGAAGAAATCAAAAACAAGCTTGATATTGTCAATGTAATCAGCCAATATCTAACACTCAAAAAACGCGGTCGTCACTTTTTGGCCTGCTGTCCTTTTCATGGCGAAAAAACTCCTTCTTTTACAGTTTCTCCCGAACTTCAAATTTTTAAATGTTTTGGTTGTGGCAAAGGCGGGGATATTTTTACTTTTCTCCAAGAATACGAAAAAATTGATTTTAGAGAAGCTTTAGAGATTTTGGCCAAACAAGCCGGAATCACTCTAAAAAGATCAGCCGAATTTACCCAATCTTACGATCAAAAGAAAAAAATACTTGAAATCAACAATCTGCTTTCTCATTTTTACCACTTTGTTTTGACAAAACATGATCAAGGCAAACAAGCTTTAAATTATTTAAACAAACGGCAAATCTCCTCAAAAACTATCAACACATTTAAAATCGGCTATTCGCCTCAAAATTCAAACAGCCTTTTGAATTTTCTATCAAAAAAAGGCTATAAGCCCCAAGAACTAATAGCTTCTGGTACTTTTGGTCAATCCTATAATCGTTTATATGATCGTTTTCGTCATCGGCTGGTTTTTCCTCTTATAAACCACCGTGATCAAATTGTCGCTTTTTCCGGTCGTATATTGCCATCATCCGGCGATCAAAAATTAGCCAAATATATAAACTCACCGGAAACAGATCTATACCACAAAGGCGGTATGTTTTTTGGGCTCAATCTGGCCAGAAATCATATTCGAAAAAAAGACTCAGTCATTGTTGTCGAGGGTGAGTTCGATATGATTTCACCTTTCCAAGCCGGTATCAAAAACATTGTTGCCCTAAAAGGCACCGCTTTTACACAAGATCAACTTCGGCTTCTAAAAAGATACACAGAAAATTTAGTTTTAAGTTTTGACTCGGATTTTGCCGGTACTCTGGCCGCCAGAAAAAGCATAGAATTGGCCGATTCTATCGGTTTTAACATAAAAGTTTTAGATTTAAAAAATAAGTACAAAGATCCCGACGAAGCTGTTTTAACCGATCTGCCTTTTTTCAAAAAACAAGTCAAACACAGCCTGTCTATTTGGGATTATTTAATCCGTAGTGCCGTTTCCAATTTTGGTATAGACACGGACAAAGGCAAAAAACAAATTCTTTCTTTTACTCTACCTTTCTTAGCCAAAATCGACAATTCTGTTATTAAATCAGATTATCTTCGCAAGCTGGCCGCAGAACTTGGGGTTGACAAAAATGCTGTCGCTCAAGAAGCCGATAAACTCAGTAAGCCTAATGCTAACAATAATTCTGTTGCTTCAATTTCCTTCATCCACAAACCCAGTCAGGAAATACTTAGGACAGAAAAATTGGAAGAATATTTATTGGTTTTGCTTTTTTCTGCCCAAAATCCTATCGAATTACTCAAAGAAATCAGCCCCGAGACAGATTTGGATCAGATTTTAAGCATGGTCAAATTCAAAACCGTCCTAAACTTGCTTTCAAAACAAAAAAACTTCATCGCCATTTCATTTTCAAAAAAACTGCCACCGGAATTAAAAGATATATTTGCCTCCATCTATATCTCCGCCACCGCCAATCAATTCGACCAAGAAAAAATACTTTTAGAGATAAACAAGGTAATCAAAAACATCAAGTTGGTTAATCTCAAAACGACACTAAAGGAGTTAAGTCTAAAAATCGCCCGTCTGGAAAATCGCGGACCTGGCGATGAGTTAAAAAAAACCGAAGAAGAGTATAATCTGACTATTGGAAAGTTATCAAAACTTCAATCATAAAATCATAAAATTGCCAAAAGCTAGATTATTCCCTTCTTTTTTTATACAATACAACACATGAACACCGTTCTCGATTTCCAAAAGATCAAAGAAAAATTATTTCGCCTAGCCAAAAAAAATAACTATCTGACCAACGATGAAATCCTGGAACTGATTTTAGAACCATACAAATATATTAACGAAATAGACGATATTTTTGATTCGCTTTTTGATAAGGGTATCAATGTTTTCGACAAAATTGCCGAAGAGAAAGATATGTCTTCCGATTTAGAAGGTCCTCGTAGCATCAATTTAGCCACTCTTGTCAATCCAAAGGCCGGAGTTGATTCCGTTCGTATGTATCTTAAGGAAATTGGCAAAATCGACCTTTTGACTTTTAAAGAAGAAATAGAATTAGCCCAAGCTATCGAAAGAGGCTCAGAAGCCGCCAGAGAATGGCTTACCAGCGCCAATCTTAGGCTAGTTGTTTCTATTGCCAAAAAATATATCGGTAGAGGCCTAAGCTTTCTTGATCTTGTACAGGAGGGGAATCAAGGTCTTATGCGGGCTGTAGAAAAATTTGACTGGCGCCGTGGTTTTAAATTTTCCACTTATGCGACTTGGTGGATTCGTCAAGCTATCACCCGTGCTATAGCCGATCAAGCCAAAACCATTCGTATTCCTGTTCACATGGTTGAAACTATCAACAAAGTTTACAAAGCCACCAGAGCATTAACCCAAAAACTTGGCAAAGAACCGACTATTGAGCAAATAGCCGAAGAAGTTGGTGTGACAGTAGAAAAGGTAGAAGAAATTTACAGAATATCTCAAGACACTACCTCGTTATCTACTCCAGTAGGGGACGACGAGGATTCTTTTCTGGGTGATTTTATCGAAGATACTACTCAGGCATCTCCATACGAAGAAGCCTCAAGAGATTTATTAAGAGAATCGGTAGAAGACGTATTGGATTCTTTAGATGAAAGAGAAGCAAAAGTATTAGGATACAGATTTGGTCTTTTTGGAGAAACCCCTAAAACTTTAGAAGAAGTTGGCAGGGTTTTTAATGTTACCCGCGAACGCATTCGTCAGATAGAAGCCAAAGCATTACGCAAACTCCGCCACCCCTCCCGTCGCAAAAAACTCCAAGACTATCTAAACTAAAGGGAAAACCCTTGTCATTGCGAGGACTCCGATTAATCGGAGGACGTGGCAACCTGTCCGCCTCTGGAGGATCCCGTGGGAGTTTAAACTCTTTTTTCTGGATTATTTCCAAAAACTAAACTATAATCAAGCACGCCTTTGCACCTTAAACTCTTAATTTTTTATTTTCAACTCTCATTGAAAATTGGAATTTGAAAATTCTTTAGTCCGCCTTTGGTGGAGAAAATTAGCCAAGCTTCAACTCTCATTGAAAATTGAAAATTGCGTAGCAAAGCGAAGTCCGCCTTTGGCGGAAAAATTAGAAATTAATATAATCCCCTGTAGCTCAATGGTAGAGCATTCGACTGTTAATCGAAGGGTTCGTGGTTCGAGTCCACGCGGGGGAGCCTAGTCGTACTTAATATAACAGTATTGGCCTGTTGAAGCACATCAATAATCGGTTGGAATTTAATTTCAGCTATTTTTTTGTCTTTTATCAAAAACTCCTTAAAGAAAAAATGGAGATATGCCTTCTTAAGGTAAATATCTGCCTCTTTGTAGGCTTTTGCAATGTCTTGAGTAATAGCCATAACTTCTTCAATAAGATTTATGTCAACCGTTCTCACTTTGTCAATTTCCAATAGTTCTGTCTGAATATCTAGGAGGTCAGAATCTATTTTGGTAATAAGTCGTTTGTAGGTATCTCTATCAAACGTTCCTTCAAGCAATTCTTCCTCCAGTTTATCTCTCTTTAATTCAATTGCCACCTTTCGGTTGTTGATGGCCTTTTTAGATGCTTGAACTCTTTCTGTTGTATTGCTGTATACCTGACTGATATTTCTTTTTACCGCTTCAATAAATTCGGGTTTAAATTGCAGTTTTTCTATTTCCTGTTCAACTTGTCCTTCTAGGTTCTCTAACAAGACATATTTCTCCTTACAGCCTGTCCCACGTTTACCAAGACCTGAGCAATGATAATACCCTATCTTTCCACCTCGTGATTTAAACCTAGGGCCGTAATGCCATTCAGCTACAAACCTTCTGCCACAATTCTGACAAAACACGAAACCGTTTAATAAGAAATTATGCTTTCTTTTTCGGATACCGTAATCACCTTTACCTGCCAAGATGTTTTGTACAATATCGAATATCGGTTTAGTAATTAATGGCTTATGTTTACCCATAACTTCTAGCCCTTTCCAACGCATTAGGCCGTAACAAAACGGATTAGTCAGAATCTTATAAACAGCCGAATAGTGAAGTTTTTTACCCAATCTGCCCTCAACCCCATTTTTTGTTAGAAATTGTGTAATTGAATAAATACTGTGGTCCCCAGTCGCATACATCATATAGGCTTGAGTAATAAATGGGGCTGTCTTTTCATCTTGGACTACTATCCTTTGGTCATAGCTTCCTGTCGGATTAGGATTAATGATATTTTTAAAACCCAATGTTGCAAATGCGGGCCAGATACCACTTTTAAGCTTTTCTCTAGCAGTTTGTTTTACTTTATAAGAAGTGAGTTTTGGTTGGATAGAATTTACCACTGCCAATAACTCGTCAATAGCTTCAGAAAAAGGATTGTTTTCATCAACCACCATTCCTGTTAGGGGAATGGTTTTAACCCCATACTTTTCTAGCTGTTTTTTTATAAACAAATATTCGAATGTATTTCTGGAGATACGGGAAGAATCCTGGACAACTAAATAGGATATATCGCCTTTGGAGCAACGTACTAGCATCTCTTGAAGGGCAGGGCGGTTCATACTTGTACCACTTATTCCATTTTCCATATAAATATCTTCCGCTAGTTCACCACCTATTTCCTGTATCTTTTCGAGAATTTTTGTTTTTTGAACATCGAGAGAAAGACCATTCTCCGCCTGGGAAATCGTACTTACCCTGTCGTACCCCAGGCACAAAGGAATACTATTTTTTTCATTCTCTATTTTCATAATTATCTACTATTTAATAACCCTATAACATTATTATAAGAACTATCTTTGTGGGAAACGACTGGTGCATTCTTTATTTGTTTCAGTACCATTTCAACCCATAATTTAGCCATCTCATTTATATCAACCTCACCTCCAATAGGGGGGTGGGTAGGATTGCATTGTTCTTTGATTGATATTGATTGGCTGGTTGTCATAGTCGTTCAGTGGGAAAAACATATCTCCCCATATAATTTCAAGAGGGCGGACGTGACCTCTAATAGGTCATCACTTACGAAATTAATAAGACTCTTTTGACTTAGCTTTAAAAGTGCCCTTTTAACTCTTCTAAAAATAGAATGTCCTATTACTTGAGAAGTTATATTTTTAATAGTCATTTCAATGTTTTTCATATTCGTTTAACTTGGGTTTAATTACGACAGTGGTATGTTCTTTAAGTCCCATTTCTTCAAGTTTTCTTCGACACTTTTCCAGACCTTTTAAGCTTCTTTTACCTTTTCCTTTTAGATAAGTATTAATAGATGGAACTACAGTTTCGTTATGGATAGGAACTTTCTTTCCTGACTGAGGGGGACTTGAGGTTTGTGATGGTACGGAAATAAGCTTCCTGTCGGTATCAAGAAGTTTTTGAACATGATAGGTGTTGCTTCTATTCCATCCACTCCTTTTCCTTGATACCAGCCCAGCCCCTATAAGCTCGTTCAATAACGTTCTTATGTGCTTATCGGTGTAGCCAAGAATTTTTCCTAAAGTGATTTGGCTAGGGAAACAATATTCATCTTTACCACAATATTTCAACAGGACACAGTAGAGAAATCGAGCCGGGACAGGCAACTGCGATTGTCCAAATATTTGGTTAGGAATAATTGTAAAGTTTTTCATGCTTCTAAAGAAAATGTTTATTACTGACTACATTCTCTCTAGAAACAAACAGGCAAAATATACCAATTGAAAGACTTGTTTATGGGATATGCAATATAGAAGCCTCTAGGTTGCAGGGTTACAAAGCCAGCCGTTTTTCGTAAGTCTTGACTGCCTTGAGTATATCAAGATAGGTTGTAGTTTCGTTTTCAAATTTTTCTACCCACTCATCAGCTATTACTTGATATGTTTTTCCTTTTATTCTTTCCCAATACCATTCTCTATATTTTCTGATATTCGGAGCAATATCTACTCGTGGCCGATAATAAGAGAGCCTTTTATCAGTGCTGTATAAATCATTTATTTTGCGTAGAGCATCTTTGACATTCTCGTAGGTACTGGTTGGAGATATAAAAATAGCCGCTTGAGGTAACTTAAAATAACTTGCGGTTACGTAGGCATTGCTACTCTCTATAATTTCTGTCGATGTTGGGTGAAATGATTCATCCACTGCCATTCCGCAGTA
>Ga0180015_1000292_pt1 | contig 14869 bp, 12 predicted proteins | sample KR13_S2_MetaG_FD_116508 | JGI IMG/M metagenome (GOLD analysis project Ga0180015, IMG submission 116508) | Groundwater microbial communities from the Olkiluoto Island deep subsurface site, Finland - KR13_S2_MetaG | ecosystem: Environmental > Aquatic > Deep subsurface > Groundwater | place...
ACGATCAACGGGCAGATGCCGAGAATCTGATTGGAGAAGCACAACGGGAAGGGGTTTTAGCCATACCTTCCAAGCGCTTTCAGGCGCATCACGCGTTTTTCCAACTCGTGATGCTGGCCTATATGTGTCGCCGAAGTGCTCCGGATTGTTGGAGGATGGGGTCTTGCCGGTAACAACCCTGCCGAAATCACGAATGACAATTTTGTCCCACATAGCTCATTCCATCAGCTTCGCCATCATCCGTCCTTCTTTAACTCCCGTTCGACGAAGGCCCGTAGTTCGTCAACGCTGGGCAACTTGAGCTGATACTGGGACACGAACAGCCGATTGTCCATACCCGCAAGAGCATACTTCACAAGGGCATGGTTCTTCTCGGTGCAGAGCAGGATGCCCACCGGCGGATTGTCGCCCGCCACCATCTCGTGTTCCTTGTACCAGCCCACGTAGGAATTGATCTGGCCGAGATGCTCGTGCTTGAACGCATCCAGCTTCAGCTCGAATAGAACGTGGCAACGCAGGATGCGGTGGTAGAACACCATGTCCACGAAGAAATGCTCGCCACCGATGAGGATACGCTTTTGCCGGGCCTCGAAACAGAAACCCCGCCCGAGCTCCAGCAGGAAGTCCTGCACCTTATCCAGCAAGGCATCCTCCAAGCGGGATTCGTGCATGACCTCCTTCGGCTTCAGGCCGAGAAACTCGAACACATAGGGGTCACGGATGACCAATTGGGGCGAGTCCGCTTCCGCCTTGGCTTGTGTGATGCGGGAGAGGGCCTTCTTGTTCTTCGAGAGCCCCCAGCGCTCGAAGTAGAGGCTTGCCATCTGCCGCTTGAGTTCCCGCACCGACCAGTTGCCCTTGATGCACTCGACCTAATAAAATGTGCGCTTGAGCGGGTCGCCGGTCTTCATCAACTCGGCGAAATGGGAAAAGGAGAGCGACCCCACCAGGCGTTCCGGCAACATGCCGACGGCCGCAGGCACGACTTCCCCTGGCCGACGGGAAACCGACAGCGCCGATTCGGAAGACGGTGATTTCCGATTTGTCTTGGGCGATTGGGCAGACGCTGTCTGCCCAATGTTGGGATACGAGTCGTAGAACTGCCGGTAGAGCTTGAGCGAGCAATACGAGAACGCATCGTCCGGCGGCAGTCGCTCCGAGAGCCGCTGAAGCAGTTGCTCTCCGTACTTGGCCCGGTCTGACCCGTGTTGCTCGTATTCCCGGATATAAAAACCTATCAGCCAGTTGCGGACGGTCAGACCGACGTTGACCGCCTTCAGAGCGTGCCGGGACAGTTGTTCATGGACACTGCGGATGGCGTCAACCAGACCGGCGAAGTTCAACGCTCCGGTTCTGTCAGCGGGAATGCTTTGTTGTTTCTGTCGCAATGACGGTCTTGTCTTGTCTTGTCTTGTCGCCCTTCAATTGCGGTCTCCTTTGCCGTCCCGTAATTCTCGCACCAGTGGCGCGAGTTTTGTCGTTCCCGGCCAATTCTCCAGCCAGCGGTTGGAGAATTGTTATCCTATTTACCGAGCCGTGGGCTTCCCCCAGATTGCACATTTTCACAGGTTTTGAATATAGCAGGGCGGGTCCGGAAAAGCCAGTTGAAAGAAACGACATGATCGGCCGGGGACAGGCATCTTCACCGTTGCCAGCCGCTAAAAATTAACGGCGCCTTTGATGCTGAGATAGATCTGGAACTTGTCCGCCGATCTCGCGCCGGCGGCATGCCACCGGGCTTCGCGGTCAAAGGCATAGGCGGCGCCGATCCCGGGGGCGATGTCAAACAGGGTCAACAAGGTCAGGGAGCAGTTCAACTCCACACCCGTGGATTGAATCCAGGCCTGGGCCGGCGCGCCATCCGGCTCGCCGCCCCAGGCCTTGCCGCCGTCATAGAATACTTCGCCGAATATCTGCTGACAGTAAAACGGGGCCGTGGCGTTGAACCCGCGATAGACGGGCAGGATCGGGAACCGATAGGCCACGCTCGCCTTGACGATGTTTCGTCCGACCCCGGTGTTCTGGTCATACCCGCGCAGGAGCACATTCCGGTTCATTCCCTGCGGGGCCGAACCGACAAACAGGCTGTTCCCGCCCAGCCCGAAACAGCCCTGGGCAGTCTGGTCGCCCGCGCCGGCGCCGAGCATCCCTTCCAGCTTGAGGACATGATTTACCAGCCATGGAAGGGAAATGTATTCGTCCCAGGCGCCGAGCCCGCGTGTCTGGTCCAGATCGCCGCCCAGGACAGATGCGGCCTGGGCCACGGTGACGCTCACCAGCCGACCGTCCTCGATGGAAGCGCTCCGCCCGAACGTGGTCCCGTTGAAATAGGTCAGCGTCGCGAAGAGGGATCCCTCTCCCCCTTCAAACAGGTTAGTCGTCAACAGAGTTTGATTGCGGTATTTGTCTTCGCTCTTTCGGATCGAGGAACGGTCGGTGTAATCATAGCCGAGCGTGAGATCGAACTTGAAATCCAGCCGCGGCCAGGGGATGGTTGCCGCCAGGCCGAGCGTACCGACTGTTTCGTTGTAGTCGTAAAACACCCGGCGCCGGTCTTCGACCAGGTCGGGATAGGATTGAACACCGTAAGCGCCGAACACCTCTAGAATCGAATACCAGCCGGCATAGCGGTAATCGAACACGCCGACCGGCGTGGCGTACTGGCTCTCGGCCCCGCCGGCCAGGGTCAATCCCTGCCAGGCCGTGGGGTCGCTGAAGGACGCCGCCAACCCGCCCTCTGTCCGCTCTGAGCCCACGGTCAGCCAGGGCGTCCAGTAATCGAGCGTTACTTCCCGGATGGACTGATAGGACCGACCAAGAGCCACTGCGGGACCCGGCGCCGGGTCAACTATCTGCCGCTTCCGCTCGTTGATCGCGAGACTTTTCCAGACCGGCTCCAGCGTCGGGAGGGGCTGGGTGATCGGCGGCAGAGACGCTACATCGAGGACAGTCAGATAAGGCCCATAGGAGTCATAAGCGACGGCGGCCAGCCGCCGTCCGTCGGGCGAAAAAGCCGGATCGAACAGGCCGCCCTGAACATGCGTCAGGGGCGCGGGCGGTCCGGCGCCGTCCATGGAAAGTTGGTAGAGATTATAGACACCGGTGCGGTCGGACGAAAACACCAGGCTCACGCTGTCGGGATGAAAGACCAGGCTTTCAATGATCCCGGGCCAATCAAGGATCACCCGGTCCTGACCGGATGCCCGCTCGATCCGGTGAATCCGGGAATTCGTCTGACCCGACTCGATGTAGGCCAGCCAACATCCGTCCGGCGAATAGGCAGGGCCGATCAGGCTGTGTTTTTCCGGAGCCGCCATGATCGGTTTTTCACCCTCCCGATCCCCTACCCGGCTCAGGGGCACCTCGATCAGGATCTGACGTCCGCCCGCATCGCGAACGGCGGTCAGCGTTTTTCCATCCGGGCTGATTGCGGGATACCGATACCGGCCGGTTCGAGTCACCAGGCGCACGGATGCGGTGGCCGGGTCGAAACGATAGAGACGGGTCCAGAGCCGATCGCGGCCGGTGATATCCAGCCGGGTAAAATAGATAGATTGCCGATCCGGGGCCGGCATCAGTCGGTTGCCGCAGTCAATCTCGACGCGAGCAGAACGGATCTTCCTGACCTGACGTGAATCCAGATCGATCCGGTACAGGGTATCGCGGCCGGCCTCCTCGTGGCCGATGAAAAACACGGCTTGGCCCGCGGCATCAAACACCGGCTGTTCGACGTTCATCCTGGGCGGGGTCAAATGGGGCAAGGGGGTCAGGGGAACCGACTCCAGCCGGAGCAGGCGCTCCTGCTGGCGATCCTTTTCGCGTCGGACGGCATCCTCGGCCAGCCGGTTGAAGGTTTCCCTGAGCACGGGCCACGCGCTGTTGTCGAACGCCAGGAAAAAAGAATGGGCCACCGAATCGGACAACTCGCCCGGAACGTTTCGTTCCGGCGCCTGGGTTCCATAGGTGTCGTGGGCGTATTCCAGGGTCCGCATCCCATAGAGATACGTGGCGTCGCCATACGGCCATTCCGGCAAATGCAGGTCCCACTGGTTGGCCGGCAACTGGCGCCGATCCGCGACCGGCATCCGCAGGATCATATCGGCAATGGCATTGCGGCCCCGGCCGGGTCCGACGAATTCCGTTTCCGCCCAGGTGGTCAGGCCTTCCAGGTACCAGGTGGGGGCAAAGAGCGCCGGCGGCGCCGCGGCCAGGGTCATCAGCACCGACAGCATATCGCCCGCGGGCACCACCCGACCGAAGATCCGGCGCAGGGCGTTATCGAGTCCGTACTGGGCATCCAGCGAAAGCAGGTGGGCGTATTCATGGAAGATCGTACGCCGCAGGTAATGACCGGGCTCATAGATCGTCGAATGCGGCGGCGCATCCGCCAGGCAGATTTGCAGGATGGGGCGCGGGTACACGGTCGCCCACCCGTTGTGCAAGTCATAATTATCGGAGATCATGACAACCGTTTTCCGGCGTGGTGTCCAATTAAAGACCGGCGCCAGGAGGGAGTGGGCGTCTTCGCAGGATTTAATCAGACCCGGCAGTTGGGGCTCCAGCGACTGCTGGTAAATGTACAGAAAATGATCGCTGGCCGTGGTTTTCAGCGGCTCATAGATCGGCATCTGGGCCAACACGGGCGCCGCGAGCAGGATCGCAATTAATTGCGGAATGTAGATTGCGGATTGCGAAATATAATTCATGGGATTGATCTCGCGCCGTACGCGTCACACCGTGATGGGTTACAGAACGCTGCGGATCAGGTGCGCTGTCAAGCACCACCGGCATTCGCTTTGTTGGACACGTGATATTCTCGTTTCTTCCAGTAGTCAATCCACCGACGTCTGTGCCACATGAGCCGGTGCCGATCCACGGCAGAACCCGATTCATACTCCACTATAACGGCCTCCACTTCATTGTCGGTTAGGCCGCGATCAGCTCCAATCAGGAAGCCAAGGTCCCACATTGGGTCTCCCCAACCAAATGTTTCCCAATCAATGATGCAAAGTCCCTCCGTAACTGGAAGAATGTTCACAGAGAAGTAGTCTCCGTGCACGAGTCGCTTATGTTCGGGCTGTGGCGCTTGCCCTCCGGTTGTGCGGTACTCCCGAGGGTCCGAGTGTCGGGCCAACTCCTGCAGGCGCTTGGATAACTGGGACTCCTGCAAGTTGTGAAGGCGCGATAGAATGTGAGCGGCCGCAATTCTCGTATTGAACACCCACTCCGTCCTCTCGACCTTCTTGCACAATACCGCCGCTTCTCCATCAACCGCTGCATGCCCAAGCACAATAGGCGTCGGGATTCCGAGATCGGGCAACTCCGACATGGCAAGGAAACACTTCTCCGCCGCCTGATCCGGGGGCAGGCTGGTGTTCACGGCCTCCAGAGACCCCGGTTTGAAGACGGTAAGGTTTGCCATGGAGTCAACAGTAACGGCGCTGAAGCTACACTCCCAGACTTCCCGTTCCAGTCCTTTCTTGAGATACCGTGCGGTGTTCAACCGCACCGAACTCTGAGGCATGCAGACGCTCATCCACCTTTGCACGTGCCCATGTTTGTCGCTATGTGATGTCAAACATTGCTCCTTCGTCCAACAGACAGACAGTTACACCCGCTCGACGCACTCGATCGTTTTTTCGTAATTGGCCAAGCCGCGGATGATATGGCCGCAAAGCGTGTTGCCCTTGACCCCGCCGGAATCCTCGGAAGAACCGCCCTGGCCGCGGCAATCCATGGCCGCCATCAGCCAGAATTTAACACATAAACATTGGATATAATCATACCGCATAACGTGTAGCCCAACCCGCCGCGACGGTCGCTCCCAAGTACCGCTAACCTTTCGTTTTCAGTCGTTTTCTAATCTGTTGAAACAGATCTCGCTTGCCTTCGGCGGCAGACCACTTCTCAATCTCGTCGAGGTCAATCCGATTCTCACGGGCAACCAGGACTGCCTGCTCAAGACATTGAAGATCATCCCAGTGAAAATAACCGGCCAATCGGTCCTTGACACAATCGGTTGGCGATATGATTTTGAATGTTCCGGCACGCGTCTTGATCTCGATGATTTTGCCAACGGGTTCATCGCCCACTCCGAGAGGCCCCGGGAGAAACTCAATCAGGAATTCAGTATCGGGATGCCTGAAATATCTTTTGTCCTCCCGGAAGCCAATGTCTGCCATGGCGGCCGTGATCTTGTCACGTCGCGAAAACCCGGCATTGAAAAAATCCAAGTCCATGGAAACATACTGCCCCTTGCTGTAATACGCAACGCAGGCTCCTCCAGAAAGAACCACGTTGATGCCTCGCTGGCTTAAGTGGTCGCCGATATATCCCGCGAGATCGATGGGCGTCATGTCGGCAATGGACATCACAGCGGTTTTCCCTTTCTCCTTGGCCGGCGGCGCACCATGAGAAGACGGTCCCTGTCGTCCGGCGAGTAGAACGCGATCGCTTTTTCCAGAAGGCTCTTGATTTCCTTGAGGAATGCATATCTCGGATTAAACTCATAGAGTCGAGTCCTTCCCGCCGTTCGGCTCACCAGGACTCCCGCCAGCTCGAGCTTGTCCAACTGCTTCTGAATGGGATTAAGGTCTGTTTCGAAGAAACGAGCCATCTCCCTTGCGTATCCTTCTTGGCGCGCGAAGATGAACGCAAGGACCCTTTCACAACTGAGTGATCCCAGGATGGGTTCTAACATCGGGTTGACCTCCCTCGCATTATTTAATGACCTAACAATACGATCATATGACCTATATCATCGGTCATAGCATTCGGGATGATGATAAAATGCAAGCAGGATATTCAACAACCATAATCACCCATGGAACGACGGCACGATCCCCGATGCGTAAGCCATCGGGCGTGTGCCGAAGCGGGAGCGGAGGATTATATCCGCTCGATGCACTCGATCATTTTTTCGTAATTGGCCAGGGAGCGGGCCGACAGGACCCGGCCGTAGGGACAGGAGGACGGCATCAGGACAAACCCGCGGCCTTTGCCGGACGTGCCTTCGCGGATAGCTTTCAGAATTTTCTTTTCAAATGCCGCCGGCTCAAGATTCTCGATATCGCTGGCCTCCAGGTTGCCGAAGAGCGTCATCTGCGAACCAACCTTTTGCCGGACAGCGATCAGTTCCAGGTCGCCCTGCGGCGGCGGCTCGATCGGGTCCAGGCCCATGCATCCCGTGGCCGCGATGTGATCCAGGACGGCCTTCAGCCGGCCATGGCAATGAATGCGGGCAAACCCGCCGGAACGCTGAATGGAATCCACCATGGGCTTGTCATAAGGCACGACATATTCCCGGAACAGATGCGGCGGCAGGTAGGGTTCCGAAGCGTATTCCGGCCCGCAGATGCGCCATAATCGGCCCGGTAACGCCTTGGCGATCGCTTCGGTTTGATACCAATAGCTACGGGCAAACCGGTCCATGATCCGGCAGAACAGCTCCGGTTCGGTCATGGCCACGACCGTGAACTGGCCCATCTCGAAAAGCGTAGCGGCGGAACACAGCGGATCGCCGCTGTCGATCATGGCAATCCCCTCTTCGCCCAGTTTTTTTTCTCTATCCAGAAATGCAGCCACATCGGGCTCGCCGCCCAGCGGCGCTTCCGGCAGGTCCAGCCAGGCTTTGATATCATCTTCGTCCTTGAGAAAATGCTCCAGGGTCCAGGTCGTGTTGACGTCCGGATCCTGCCGCCAGCGACCGGTCAGCACGCGCTTGCCGGCTTGAATGGTGGTCGTGGTGAAGCGGCTTCCCTGCGTATCGGTATGCGATTCGGACCGGGTCAATTCGGCCACTGGATCGGGGGGCGCGTTTTTGAACGGCACTCCGGCCCGGACGATGCGATCCGTCCTGACGCGGGCCAACTCAATCAGCGGTTTCCAGGACGGATGCGAATAGATATTGAACGGATCGGGATTCTCCGTGTCTTGATATCCGTCGATTTCGTAAAAACTGACCGGAGGCCGATCCACTGGCTCGCCGCGCAGCGATGCCATCAAGCGTTCCCGTCGGTTCATCATGCACTCCTCTTCAAGGATTTGCCACAAAGATGCAAAAGAAACACAATATCAAAAATATATCCGATTATCGGTCTTGTGAATTTTGTGCCTTTTTGTGGCTAAGATTATTGTAAAAGTTACCCGCTCGGCGGGCCTAATTCACTGCTAAGGAACTTCAAAGTTGCCCGATTAATATATTCATTCCGAGCGTAGCGAGGAATCTCGTCAATCGAGAATCCCTATGGCGGAGATCCTTCGCTTCGCTCAGGATGACAAACGTGAACAGTGAAAATAATTGCGGCGCAGCCGCCTAATTTATGTCACAGTCCGGCCATGAACTGAAAGATGCGGTCCTGCATGTCGGGCGCGCCTTCATGGCCGAAATCCGGATAAATCATCACGTCCTTCGGCGACTTGATTTTGTTATACGCGGCAAACTGGGTGGACGGCGGACAGATGGTATCCATGAGCCCCGTGGCCATCAAAACGCGGGCGCGGATGCGCGGCGCGAGAAACTGGAGATCAATATATCCCAGGCGGGTGAAAATTTCATCCTCCCGTTCATGCCGGGGATCGAATAGGCGGAAGAACGTCCGCAATTCCTCGTACGCGCCGGCCGCCAGGTCCATTTCCCAGACCCGGCGGTAATCGCACAGAAACGGAACATTTGGCGCCGCGCGCCGCACGCGGGGCTCCAGCGCCGCGCACGCCAGGGTCAGGCCGCCACCCTGCGAACCGCCCATGGCGCCCACGCGTTTGGGATCCACTTCCGGCAGCGCCATGACAATCCCAGCCAACTGGGCCGTGTCGAGAAAAATGTGCCGGAACAACAGTTGATCGGGTGAATCGTCCAGGCCGCGGATGATATGGCCGCGAAGCGTGTTGCCCTTGACCCCGCCGGAATCCTCGGAAGAACCGCCCTGGCCGCGGCAATCCATGGCCGCCACTGAAAATCCAAGCGCCGCATAATTCAATTTATCGGACCAATCGCCCGCATTACCCGCATAGCCGTGAAACATCACGATCGCCGGATGCGGTTCCGGGCAATGCTTCGGCCGGATATATTTTGCGTGGATGCGGGCGTTCCGGACCCCGGTGAAATACAGATCAAAACAATCGGCAAAGGGCGCTTGGAACGCGCTCCGAACAAGCTTGACCTTGGGATCCGTGGCGTGCATCTCCTTGAGAGCCCGGCCCCAGAACCGGTCGAAGTCGGCGGGCCGGGGATTGCGTCCTTTATATTTTTTCAGCTTGGCCAACGGCAGGTCGGTGAGGGGCATACCAATATCTCCCTTGAAACAACCGGGGCGACCTGCCCGCAGTCGCTATCCGTCGGCTGACGGATTGCGGGCGGGGGGCACCCCGGCTCATTTTTTAATTTGTCGGCCGCTTTTGGATCCGGCCTGCCCTCAGGCCGGTCCGTTGTTGCTTCACCATCAAAGCCCGCCCCGACGCGGGGCGGGCTAACTGGCGCCTTTAAAAATATGCTAATGACACCTTGCGGGAATGCCGGCCATAGTAAGGAAACGATTCGTAAATGTCAAAATGAAGTCCAAAATGGTTACGACGCTGGGCTTGACTTAAACCCGGAGCTTTGCAAACATGAATATCTTATTACTATGAATCCTTTTTATCTCATGGCACGCGGATGGGCCGCTGGGCACCGGTATATCGTAGGGGCCGCGATTATGGTCGGGGCGTGTCTGCCGCTCCAGGCTGAGCCGTGGACCTTTGCCGTCATGGGCGACACTCGCGGACCCGATGACTCACCCGGCGTCAACACGCAAATTGTTTCCAGTATTGCCATGGATATCGCGAGTAATGCCTGCCGGTTCGTGCTGGTGACCGGCGATCTGATTTGGGGAGGGTCCGGCGATATCCGGGACCAGTATGACGTGTGGAAAAATGCCATGGCGCCCGTCTATCGGGCTGGAATTCCGATCTATCCCATTCGCGGCAACCATGAATACATTCGGGATCCGACCGGTACGGTCTGGCGGTCTGTATTCCCCAACCTGCCGACAAATGGTCCCGCCGGCGAGGTCGGCCTGACTTACAGCTTCGCTTTCAGCAACGCGTTTTGTGTGGGACTTGATGAATACATCCGCCGGCATCGGATCAATCAAGCCTGGCTGGACACTCAACTCAAAAGCAATACCAAGCCGCATGTTTTCGTCTTCGGGCATGAGCCCGCATTCCGTGTTAATCACGCCGATTGTCTGGCCAGCCATGCCGCGGAACGGAATATCTTCTGGGACGGCTTCCAGCGCACCGGCGGGCGGGTGTATTTCTGCGGCCACGATCACTTTTACAATCGCGCCGTGGTTGTCGAGGGCGCCAAGCCGCCCATGTTTCAGATCGTCACCGGGTCCGGGGGAGCGCCACTGCATCCCTGGAAGGGAAGCTATTTCGATGCTCGCGTTCGTCTGCAATACGGCAACACGACCCTGTTCGGCTATAATGTGGTGACGGTCGAGGACCAGGCAGCCATGGTGGATTGGAAAGCCCTTCTGCCGGACGGCCGCTGGAAAGTTCTGGATTCGCTGACTATCATCAAGCCGATCCGGGGGGCGAACTTCGCGGGGGAAAAGCAGTAGCGTGGGCTACCGCACTCCTTACAGAAATAGCAGGCGTTACACCCGCGCTACTCATAATGAGATGGCGCCGGGTTTCTCGCCAGCACAGGCGGATCGGCCAAAGGCCGAATCCCGATAACGACAGGGGTCGGCTTTATACCGGCCGGATATCCGATTGCATCGCGAAACAACCCATGAGTTTCAAAGACATCATTCGAACAACGGGTCTGGTGATCACGGAATCCCTCAAGTCCTTCCTGCGGAACGAGGATCTGCAGAAGGCGGCCACAGCAGCGTATTACAGCTTCCTCGCCATTATCCCCTTGTGCCTGCTGGTCATCGTGGTGACGGGGCACCTGGTATTCTCATCCGACACAGCCATGAAAGGGCTCGAAGAGGTTGTCGGCCAGATTTCCCCGGTAGCCGCCCCGGTGGTGCTCAATGAGGTCACGGTACTGGCTCAACACCGAACCTGGGGCCTGCTGAGCATCCTGATCCTGTTCTGGTCGGTCACTCCTCTCGCCTCGGCCCTGCGGAGCGCGTTTAGCGATATCTTCAAAATCCGCCCAATCCTGCCGTTTTGGTCGACCAAGTTTTTCGATATTGTCAGCGTGTTGGTGCTGGTCACCCTGCTGATCCTGCTCACGCTGGAAAAGGCGTATAGCCCGGTTCTGTCCCACTGGCTGAAAGATCTGCCCATCATGGTCCGCGCGGCAAACACAGTTGTACCCCTGATCCTGGCCATGGCAGCGCTGTGGCTTTTCTACACTCTGCTGATCCCCGTCCGTTTGAAGCCGGTGCATTGGCTGGCCGGCTCGACGGTCACCCTCTTGCTGCTCTCGCTGGTGGGACCGGGATTTGCGCTGATCCTCCGGGTCAACCCCAACTACGGCTTCACGTTCGGCTCCCTAAAAATGGTATTCCTGCTGTTTATCTGGGTGTATTATTCGTTCGCCGTCGTTCTTTTCGGCACGGAAGTCATGGCCAACGTGTGGCGGAAGGACGCTCTAGTGCTCAAACGGCTCCTACTGGCGCCTAAAACGGCGCTCAAGACCAGCGCGTTATTGAACCGGTTTGTCCGCACTTTCAGCGCCAACGAGGTGATCTGCCGGGAAGACGACACCGGCAATGAGATGTTCTTCATCCTGTCCGGCGCGGTGGCCATCAGCAAGCAGGGGCGCCATCTACTGACCATGAAACCGGGCGATTATTTCGGCGAGCTCTCCATGCTGATGAAGGCTCCGCGGACGGCGACGGCCATCGCCGCATTGCCCGAGACGGCGGTGGCCGTGATCTCGCGGCAAAACTTCGACATCGTGCTGGGCGAAAACCCCGGCCTCGTATTAAACATGCTTCAGGAAATGGCCGCCAGGTTGAAGAGCACAACAGCCAAGCTGGAATAAAGTCAGAAAAATCCCGGTTAAAGGAGGTACGATGAACGTTGGGCACGGAAATTCTCGCTGCGCGCACTGGGTGTTTGTCATAATTTTTATCTGGTTGTCGTTTAACCAGGCATGCGCAGCGGGCGAAGCCCCGGTCGAAGCCAAGCGCGGACTGGAGGGCGTGATCCTGGCCCCGGATTTCTGGGAGCTGAACCCGGACGCCTTTGCGCGAAAAGTCAGCGGGCTTCAGTTCTATTGGGTGTCCAAGGACAAGGCCTCCGCGCGCTCGCAGGCCCGATTCCTGACCTTCCAGAACCAGTCCGTGGTGGAGGTGATCGTTCGTTTTTCAAGCAACACCGTCTCGGAAGTGATGCTTTCGTTTTTCAATCGCGGGGATATGGGCGAGATAAGCGAAGATGACTTTCGCAAGAAGGTGGTGGCGGTGACCAATATGATCGGCGAGATTTCCGGGGTGACAGGCAAGGACGTCACCCGCCGGGAAGACACGGTCTCCGAGCGCAAGGCGCAAACCATGGTATGGATCGCTTCGAACACCGAGTTCCGTCTTGAGTCGGCCTCTTCCAGGGTTAAGGATCGCGCAACAAACAGCCGCTTGATTCTTCCGGAATTTGCGAATCTTTTCATCAGGGCGAACACGGGTCAGATCTTCGTCGGCGCGAGCCCGGAAGGAAAAGCCCAAGCCGGCTTTATTGCCTTGCGGCAGAAGATCAAGCGGACACCGACCGGCGATGTCTATCTGGACCAGGTGCCCATGGTTGACCAGGGGCAAAAAGGCTACTGCGCCGTTGCCACGGCCGAGAGAGTGATGCGCTATTACGGCTTGGATATGAATCAGCATGAAATCGCCCAAAAGGCCCATACTTCCACCCGGGGCGCCATGGGCACCGACTCCAAATCGCTGCTGACCGCCCTGAAAGCCATTGCGAATTCCGCGGATCTTCAATTGAAGGTGGTGGATAAGTTTGACGCCGATGATTTCAAGAAACAAATCCAGCACTATAACCGTGAAGCCAAGCGCAACCGTGTCGCTGAAATCGGGCTTCCTCAATCAGGCGTGATAGACGTTGTGAAAATTTACGGGCAGATGGACAAGCGCATCTATCTGCAGAGCCGCGCCAAAGGCGGCAATACACAGATGCGTTTCTTCGGTAATATCCAGGACAAGATCAACAGCGGTTACCCGGTATTCTGGGGTGTAACCCTTGGCTTTGTTGAGGAGACAATCAAATTGCCCCAGAAGATCGGCGGGCATATGCGCTTGATCATCGGCTACAATGACAAGTCAAAAGAAATCATCTACACGGACAGCTGGGGACCCGGCCATGAGATGAAGCGGATGAGTCAGCAGGATGCCTTCACCATTACCACCTGCCTCTACAGCATGGAACCCTGAGGATCCCCGGAGGGAAATCCGGAATGACTGGAATAGGCGGCCGATTTGACCAGAATACGCAATCGCGGGTCTAGCTTGATGGCATCAGGGAAATTGAGCGGTAAAGGATAACTCTCTGTGGTCTCGCCCCTCCAGTTTCATCACCTTCTGATGCAAATTCCGTGTTTACGGAGATTTAGACGGGGTGTTTGTTGCCATTTCGTTTCTAATTTTATTAATATAATCAGACTTTGAGTCTAATGTATTCAGCAACTCAATCATTCTATTGGCTTTGTTGATGTTTTTCTGTTGAAGATAAGAACAACCAGCTTGATAAGCATAGTCGCAAGCCTGATTTGTTTGCCCCAAACCTCTATAAGCCAAAGCTATATTATAATAAGCTCCCGAAAACTCATTATTTAAAAGAACCGTTTGTTTAAAATACTCAATGGCGCCATTTAAATCTCCCTCATCCCACTGTTGTACTCCCGCCATAAAATATTTATCGGCTTCTGTTTTGGCGAGCGCCTCAACCCATTTTTTTACATCAGCAATCCTGCCGCAAATATCAATTCGTGTGTCCGATAAAACATTTTTATGTTCAGAAAGATTCTGAATGATTTGACCCAGGTTGCCTTGATTTTGCTTTATATTTTGACCAAGGCTTTCTGTGGTTGATGAAATCAGCGTCAGGGCTTTAGATTGCTCTATGCCCTGCTCTTGCGTTTGTTTGCCAATTGAGGTCAAACTTGTTTTAATTTCCGTGCTTTGTTTTGCTCCAGAATCATTAATTTCATTAATTTGATTTCCAATCTTTTCAAAATTAGATTGAATTTGTTTCAATTCCGCTTGTTGTTCGATAGATTGTTTTTGTAATAACTTGGATTGTTCGTTCAAATTCCACAACATATATCCGCCAAAAGACAACAATCCCAATACAATCAAAATAACAATGACAGCTAAAATAGGTTTTAACTTATTCATAATTGTTTCTCCTATTGGGATGAAATAAATCAAGATATTTAAGGCATAATATACTATCGATTGGATAACGATCAAGCTAATATTTTGATTATTTTATTGCTTAATGTTGGTAATCATTCCGATGGTATCTGATGGTGAATGTGTCGTTCTCTGGCGGGGCCAACCTGGTGTGCTCCCGGCTTCGGCGGGCAAGTTGGCAAAGCATGCTGTTCAGGGCGTATATCCGGACGGGGTGGAGGCCGTGGCATACCCGCCGGCCGAAAGCTTCACATACCACATTCCCGTGGCGATCTCGAACAAGGCCGGATCGGCCTTGCGGTCGCCGTCAAAATCATACGCCGCCGCGCGATACTCGCTCACGCCAAACCCCACCAGCGAGGCTTCGGCATACCCGCTCCCCGACAGCTTCACCTGCCACGAGCCCATGGACTCCAGGTAAATCGCCGGATCGGCCAGCCTGTCGCCGTCATAATCGCCTATAACGGGTTCATAGCCGGCCCCGCCGAAGCCCCACAAGGTGCCCGTGATAT
>Ga0180015_1000295_pt1 | contig 14708 bp, 6 predicted proteins | sample KR13_S2_MetaG_FD_116508 | JGI IMG/M metagenome (GOLD analysis project Ga0180015, IMG submission 116508) | Groundwater microbial communities from the Olkiluoto Island deep subsurface site, Finland - KR13_S2_MetaG | ecosystem: Environmental > Aquatic > Deep subsurface > Groundwater | place...
AATCCCTTGCACTGTTTCCAGCTATGATCTTTACTGGATTGCTATTCATCCGGATTTTAAAAGAAAGGGATTAGGACGAATGGTATTAAATGAAACCGAACGTTTAATTTATGAATCCAGTGGAACACGTATTTATATCGATACATCTCAGCGGTCACATTATTCTGGTACTCGTTCTTTTTATGAACGGTGTGGTTATAATGTGACATCAATACTTAAAGACTTTTATGCTTTAGGAGACGGAAAAGTTATTTACAGCAAGACTCTTGCTGACAAAAGAGCTTAAGGGTGGGTATAGGTGTTAAAACTTGAAGGGCTGTTGAGATATGAATTCTTAACGGCCTTTTTTCTTTATAAAAAATCAAACTTTTGCAAAAAACCAAGAAGATATTGATAAATTCAAAATCATACTTCAGATTTGGCCAATGGTCAGAAGAAATCTTGAAACTTCAATTAGAATATATTCCAGAGAATACCCATTAGTTGCTATTGTCGGCCCAAAACAGAGCGGAAAGACTACAATGGCAAGATACATGTTCCCTGACCATAACCACCTGTCAATGGAAAATCTTGAAGTTTGCCATTCTGAAGAGCAACACATCTGAAAAAGGATTTGTCATATACAGAGGCGAAGATGTTATTGGAAAAACATCGGCTGTCAGAGTTATTCCCTGGTGGTATTTATAAAAAAGGGGAATAACGGGGATTTCATGATCTGAGCGAGGTTGTTCTTGAAAGAACTAACAGAAATCGATCAACAAATAAATGAATAGTATCAGGCAGGTTGCGACAGGAGTGGATGTAGTCAGGCGATAAAAGATATGCCCGTTGGCTGTAAGCAGAGCTTTGTTGCGAAGTGAGGAGATATCAGAACATAATAGATTCATTTATTTTTTTACTTTACGAGGTTATAGATGACATCGGAAAGACGCAAGTAAGGAACTCTTCAAAAAAGGATACTCTAATGCCGCGCATTTTTGACAACATAGAAAAGAGCCTTCTGCCCGCTTTACAGGAAACCCTTGAATTATCCGATCGTGCGGACTTTTGTGTGGGATATTTCAACCTTCGTGGCTGGAAAGAATTAGATTCATATATCGAGACATGGTCTGGTGGAAAAGACCATTGTTGCCGCCTTCTCGTGGGAATGCAGAAGTTGCCTCAGGATGAATTGCGGCAGGTAATGAGGCTTTCAAGAGCCGATAGCGGCATGGATAACCAGACGGCAATTCGTCTTAAGAAAAAATTAGCCGAGGAGTTCCGGGATCAACTGATGGTCGGCGCGCCTACAAACGAAGACGAAATCGGCCTGCGCCGGTTAGCCGCCCAGATTAAAGCAAAAAAAGTTATCGTTAAGTTGTTCCTTAGACACCCTTTACATGCAAAGCTATATCTGCTTTTCCGGCCTGATCCGGTCAATCCCGCTACAGGATATCTTGGGAGCAGCAATCTGACTTTTTCGGGCCTGTCAAGGCAGGGCGAATTAAATATAGACGTCCTTGACCATGACGCGTGTAAAAAACTCGCCCAATGGTTTGATGACCGCTGGAATGACCGCTGGTGTATCGATATCTCAGATGAGCTGGTCCAGATTATTGGTGAAAGCTGGGCGCGTGAAGATCCGATCCCTCCTTATCATATATACATTAAAATGGCATACCATCTCTCGCGAGAGGCTCGCGCGGGTCTTTCCGAGTTCCGGATTCCACGGGAGTTCGGTCAAAGACTTTTTGAATTTCAAAAAGCTGCCGTAAAAATCGCTGCACACCATATCAATAAGAGAGGGGGAGTCCTGATCGGTGATGTAGTGGGCCTGGGTAAAACCCTCATGGCAACCGCTGTTGCACGTATTCTTGAAGATGACCTGGGTCTGGAAACATTGATCATCTGTCCCAGGAATCTGGTAGATATGTGGAAAGACTATCGTGATAGGTATCGCCTTCGCGCAAGGGTACTTTCCATCGGCCAGGTTATCAGCCAGTTGCCGGACTTGAGGCGATTCAGGCTTGTTTTAATAGATGAAAGTCATAACCTGCGCAACCGTGAAGGTAAACGCTATCATGCGATCCAGGAATATATAAACGAAAATGAGAGTAAAGTTATTCTTCTCTCAGCCACACCTTACAACAAAACCTACCTTGATCTATCAAACCAGTTACGCCTTTTTGTTCCGGAAGACAAAGAATTAACCATCCGGCCTGAACGATTGTTAAAGGATATGGGTGAGATTGAGTTCAGACGTCGGCATCAGTGTCCCATACGTTCTTTAGCTGCTTTTGAAAAGAGCGAATATGCGGATGATTGGCGCGAACTCATGCGCCTTTTCCTTGTCAGGCGCACCAGGAGTTTTATTCAGGATAACTATGCGGAAACCGATCCCGAAAATGAGCGCAAATACCTTACATTTGAAGATGGAAACCGATCTTATTTTCCCGAGCGAGTGCCAAAAACGATAAAGTTCAAGATCGACGACAAGGATCCGGATGATCAGTATGCAAAACTTTATGCTTCGGATGTAGTCGATACAATCAACGGCTTAAGACTTCCTCGCTACGGATTAGGTAATTATGTTAAGGAATCCCACCGAAAACTGCCCACCCAATCTGAAATCAGAGCGTTGAACGATCTTTCCCGCGCAGGGAAAAGGCTCATGGGTTTTTGCCGCACCAATATTTTCAAGCGGCTGGAGAGCAGCGGGGATGCATTCATTCTATCTATTGAACGACACATTCTGCGCAATTACATTTTTCTCCACGCAATCGAGCAAGGTCAGCCTCTTCCTATCGGCACCCAGGATGCCGGATTGCTCGATGCCCGTATTTTCGATGAAGATGCCGATGCAACGAGCATTACATCAGACCTGTTCGATAATGAAGATAATACAGGTGAAAATGAGATTGATGAGAAGGGATCGCTGAAATTCGAGAAAGACTACAAAAATCGGGCTGCTGAAATTTATGCAAAATACGCCTTAGAATATAAAAACCGTTTCAGATGGCTGCGCCCGGAGCTTTTTATCAAGGCTCTGGCAAACGATTTACAGAGCGACGGAAACGCTCTTTTAGGAATACTAAAAAAATGCGGTGATTGGGATTCGACTAAAGACACCAAGCTTGAAGCTTTGTTCAAGATGATAGCTGAAAAACATCCCGGTGAGAAAGTTATTGTTTTTACCCAATTTGCCGACACTGTGCGCTATCTGGAAAAACACTTGAAACTCAGTGGTGTATTAAGCTTGTCAGGCGTGACAGGAGATTCACCTGACCCAACAGCTCTTGCCTGGCGTTTCAGTCCGGAGAGTAATGAAAAACGTGGACGGATTAAACCTGATGATGAACTGCGGGTTCTTGTTGCAACAGATGTCCTCAGCGAAGGTCAAAATTTGCAGGATTGCTTTATTGTGGTTAACTACGATTTGCCTTGGGCCATTATTCGATTGATCCAGCGTGCCGGGCGTGTTGATCGAATCGGTCAGAAGGCGGAAAATATTCTTTGCTACTCCTTTCTTCCAGCAGAGGGAGTGGAGCGTATCATTCGTCTCAGGGATCGAGTGCGGTTAAGATTGCAGGAAAATGCGGAGGTTGTTGGCACGGACGAAGCATTCTTTGAAGATGACTGCAATGATCAGGCGGTAGTAGACCTTTACAATGAAAAAGCAGGAATTCTGGATGGGGATGATGATACAGAGGTCGATCTTGCATCCTATGCTTATCAGATCTGGAAAAATGCCGCAGATGCGGACCCAAAGCTTAAAAGAATCATTCCTGCCATGCCTTCGGTGGTCTATTCCACAAGAGAGCTTAAATCAGAAAGCACAAAACCGGAAGGGGTTTTGGTTTATATGCGGACAGGTGAAGGCAACGATGCTCTTGCCTGGATTGACCAAAAAGGCGGTAGTGTGACGGAATCGCAGTTTGAAATCCTTAAAGCTGCAAAATGCCGTCCGGATACAGCCGCCATCCCCCGACATGAAAATCATCACGAACTGGTAAAAAAAGGTGTTGACCTCCTGATTGAAGAAGAACGACACGTTGGCGGCCAGTTGGGAAGACCCTCGGGCGCTCGCTTTCGCACTTATGAACGGCTTAAAGAGTATGCATGGGAAGTCGAAGGCACGATGTTTGAGTCAAGGGAATTGCTTAGCGCAATAGACGATATCTACCGTTATCCTTTACGCCAATCTGCTATCGATACCCTGAACCGCCAGCTTCGAAGCGGTATATCGAATATGGCTTTAGCTCAACTGGTTATTGCGCTCAGAGAAGAAGACCGCCTCTGTCTTATTCATAAAGAGGATGGGGAAGTACGTGAACCGAAAATCATCTGTTCCATGGGTCTGGTGGAAAAGAACCTATAGCTTAAGGAGACCATTTCAGGACTATGCCTCTTAACCTTGAACGAAGCCGAAGGCTCCTCCGGGAGTTTGACTTCAAAACCCTGTTTGTCGAAGAGTTAGGATGGGATCATTATACCACTACCCTTGACATTCCGGTTGACGGCCAGAACTTCCCGCTTGGCGCTATTGCAGAAAAACGCGGCATAGTTGTTTTTGTGTGTGGGCCGGCGAGCAATGGATCAATGCCCGATTACTCAATTCGGCGAAAGATTGAACGACAGGTTACAAAATCCCATCACGAGCATCTCATAATTTATCTTAATGCAGATAAGACCAGGCAGGTCTGGCAATGGGTGAAACGGCAGCCCGGCAAGCCTGCTCAATGCCGCGAGCACACCTATTATGCAGGCCAGTCTGGCGATTTGCTTATACAGAAAATAGACAACCTTGTCTTCACTCTTGATGATGAAGAAAAAGGTGTAACTATTTTAGATGCGAGCAGACGTACCAGAAAGGCATTTGATGTAGAAAAAGTCACAAAGAAGTTCTACGACCGGTTCAAGACAGAGCACGAAAAGTTTTTAAAGTTCCTGCAGGGCATTCCCGAAGAAAAGTTTCAGAGGTGGTATATATCCGTCATGCTGAACCGCCTCATGTTCATCTATTTCATCCAGAAAAAGGGCTTTCTCGATAATAATACAGATTACCTGAGGTCCTGCCTGCGCAAGAGCAAAGAACACAGCAATAACGGGTATTACAAGAATTTCCTCTGCCCGCTCTTTTTTGAGGGCTTTGCCAAAAAAGAGGAAGACCGCACTCCGGAAACAAACAGGCTTTTGGGCAAGGTGCCTTATCTTGATGGAGGTCTTTTCCAAAGGCATCAGATTGAAAAGCTGCACGGCAAAGAAATTCAGATCGAAGATGCGGCATTTGAAAATCTCTTTGCATTTTTTGAGGAGTACAACTGGCACCTTGATGAACGCCCGCTCAGAGCTGATAATGAAATCAACCCGGATGTCCTTGGCTATATCTTTGAAAAATACATCAACCAGAAACAGATGGGGGCTTATTACACTAAAGAGGATATCACGGAGTATATCAGCAAAAACACTATTATTCCCTTTCTGTTTGATCAGTCCCAAAAGAAGTGCAAAATTGCCTTTGAAGAAGAGCAGTCTGTATGGCGACTGCTCAAAGAAGATCCTGACCGGTATATCTATGATGCTGTGAAAAAAGGGGTAGAATCAGACCTGCCCGAAGAAATCGCTGTTGGAATAAAGAATGTTTCAAAGCGCACAGAATGGAACAAGCCTGCGGCTTCAGAATATGCTCTGCCTACCGAAATCTGGCGAGAGGTGGTGGCCCGGCGGCAGCGCTACGAAGAAGTCTATGGCAAACTCTCAAACGGTGAGATCAGTTCAATCAACGATCTTATAACCTATAATCTCGACATTCGCCAGTTTGCCCAGGATGTGATTGAAAATTGTGAAGGCCCTGAACTGCTCCGCGCCATTTACTACACCATAGCAGGCCGGATACCGGAAAAGTCGAATGAGCAGTTTCAACCAGGGATGAGTGTTTTGGACCCGACTTGCGGTTCAGGCGCTTTTCTCTTTGCCGCGCTTAACATACTTGAACCGCTGTATGAGGCATGCCTTGACCGGATGCAGGTCTTTCTCGAAGAACTGGAAAGCTCAGGACAGAAACACCGCTCCGACAAATTCGGTGATTTCCAAAAAATCGTCAAACGGATAGACGAGCACCCAAACCGCCGTTATTTCATCCTCAAGTCGATCATACTAAGCAACCTGTACGGTGTGGACATCATGGAGGAAGCAACAGAAATCTGCAAGCTTCGTCTCTTTCTCAAACTGGTTGCCCAGGTTGATAGTGTTGATAAGATCGAGCCGTTGCCGGACATTGATTTTAATATCCGGGCAGGAAACACTTTAGTCGGTTTTGCAAACAAGGATGAAGTCAGGGAGGCAATTACTACATCTAAAGCAGGTCTTCAAAAGCAACAAACGCTTATGTTTGGCGAAAAAGTTGATGCCCTGAAACAAATAGAGGAAAAGGCCGAAATTGCTGACAGGGCATTCAAGAAATTCCGGCAGATGCAGACAGAGCATGGAATGGATACAAAGGATTTTTCTGATGCTAAAGATGAACTTGGCAGCAGGTTGAAGCTCCTTTCAGATGAACTGGATCGTTACCTCGCTTCGGAATATGGGATTGACCGAAACAACATACCTTCTGAGAAGAAATACAACAAGGAGTTCGCCAAATGGCAAGAAAGCCACCAGCCTTTTCACTGGTTCAGCGAGTTTTATGGGATTGTTAATGAAGGCGGGTTTGATGTGATTATTGGAAATCCGCCGTATGTGGAATATAGTAAAGTTAAGAAAGAATATACTTTACGAGGATACAAGACAGAACTGTGTGGCAATTTGTATGCTTTTACAGTCGAACGATGCTTTCGCATTTTGCTTGATGCTGGTTATTTTAGCATGATTGTACAACTTCCAATTGTTTGCACAGATAGAATGATACCTCTCCAAAAGCTGTGTCTTGACTGTAGTTCTTTTCTTTGGTTTGCAAATTTTGATGACCGTCCGGCTCGACTCTTTGGCGGTTTGGAGCACATTAGAGCTTCCATTTTTTTGAACAAAAAAGGCAAGCATAAAAACCAAGACAAGCATGTCTTTTCTACTACCTATAATCGCTGGTACTCAGAAATTCGTCCTTCCCTGTTTGATTTGTTATCTTTTGCTATAATATCTGAACTGTTAATGGAAGGAGCCATTCCCAAAATTGGACATTCTATTCCAACTTCAATAATGAAGCAAATTAGTCCTTTTAAAGCTTTAAGAAATTATCTTGGCATGAATTCGCTATTTGAGGTCTATTTCCACAATGCTCCTCAATACTGGGTTAGAGCAATGGATTTTACCCCTTATTTCTGGAATGAGCGTAATGGAGAGCAAATTTCAACTCAGACTAAATCTTTGCGTTTGTTATCAGAGTTAGACGCGTCGGTGATAGTGGCAAGCTTAAACAGTTCAATATTTTACTGGTGGTTCATCATACTTTCCGATTGTCGTCATCTGAATATGCGTGAAATTGAAAACTTCCCCATCGGAATTAACGAAATGGAAAAACCAATAAAACAGAAATTGTCCGAACTTACCAAAAAATTAATGCTTGATTTGAAACAGCATGCGCAACGTAAAGAGTGTTTCTATAAAACTACAGGGAGGGTAATTTATGATGAATTTAATTTGAAATTTTCCAAACCCATCATCGACAAAATCGACAGCGTCTTAGCAAAACACTATGGCTTCACAGACGAAGAACTCGACTTCATCATAAATTACGACATCAAGTATCGTATGGGATTGAGCTGAGAGATGGAAACAACTAACCTGAAGAAAAACAACCCGCATTATCCCTCAGCATTGAAGCAGCATCTGGGCAAAGACGCTCCGAATAACATCTCATCCATTGGAAACCTCGATATTCTCCGCCATAACTCAACATCCTTTTTTTGCTCGACAAAATGCCCAGGCGATCTGATAGTAAAAACCTATGACTTTGCGCAAATTTTAAGGGATGCCGACATGACGGTTATCAGCGGATTCCATTCGCCCATGGAACGTGAATGCCTCACAATACTTTTACGCGGCGCCCAGCCCGTCATTGTATGCCCTGCAAAAAGCATCGACAACATGCGGATAAACAGAGAGTACAAAAAACCCTTGAAGGACGGACGACTGCTTTTTCTCTCCCCATTTGATAAAAATCAACGACGTATTTCCGCTAAGTCGTCCCATTACCGCAATCTATTTGTTGCGGCGTTGTCTGCCGTTATTTTCGTAACCCATGCCGAACCATCCAGCAAAACCGAAGGACTCTGCCGGAGGCTTCTTTTTTGGCAAAAACCCCTCTACACATTCGACAGCGATTTCAATAAGAATATTATAGATATGGGAGCACGTCCGGTAAAACCTGAGAATGTTTCTGAGTGGGAGGAGTTTTTTGCCTCTTGACAAATTTTGTCAAAAGAATACTCTCCTAATAAATTCAGAGAGGTAGATCGACTCTTTAAAGGATGTGAAATTTCATCCCATCGCGGTCAAAGGAGGCTGCCTAAGATGTGAATTGGGGTTAATCGGAATGACTATAAAAAGAAAACCTATTCACCTTGATGAGGCTTCATGTCTCAAGGCTGCAATAAATCCCCTGCGGGTAGCTGTTGCCCAGCCCTTGGCTGAGTTACAAATGACAGCAGAACTTGGTCCTCACTATTCACCAGAGAAAATTGCAGATGCGTCCAAACGGGTCGATGAATTCTTTCGGATTGTGAAAAAAACTAATAGTGAACTGGCAGTTGCCCCCGAGTATTTCCTTCCCAAGAAAGTAGCACAAGAGATCCTGACTGACGCAACTAAACTTCGCAACGATACATTGTACATCCTTCCAATGGAAACGTTAATCTTTAACGATTTCAAAGCACTCGTTGACCGTTTTCAAGATGATAGTACGTGGAATACAACCATAGCCAAATATCAAAAAAGAGGGGATATGGAGGATAAGTGGGTTAATGCTGCTCTCATTATATATATAAAAGGGACTCAAAAATCCGCGTTTATTCAATTAAAGACTAAACCTGCCAGACTGGAATCAACAAAAATGCTAAAGGGCAAACAGGTCTTTGGCTTCGAAGGAAAAAATGGTGGACTCTCTGTTGCCATATGTGCCGATGTCAATCCACCTATATTGAATCAAGTGTGGAGAGAAATTGCCAGTACAAAACCTTTTTCTCTTACTGTCCATTGTCAGTTTAACCGCAAACCAGACTTTGAAGACTACTATCATCGGTTTTGGTCTGACCTTCTAAACGATGATGATGGAGATAAACGGATTATTTTCTCGGTAAACTGGTGTAGAGGTAGCAAAATAAATGGAAGTACAGAGACTGTAATACTTGGCAGGCAAAGCAACCGTTATATTAGAGGTTGTGTAATGCAGAAGGGACATTCATATCAAAAACGAAGCTTGACAGGACTCCATTTGCAGCAAAATACGCAGAGCGAGAGTCCAAACAATAAATGGGAAATGTGGTACTGCATCGCACAGACGGACAATGTGCGCGTGATAGATTTTGTAAGACCAAAGCAGGATTCACAGACCGCACAATCTGATAAAACCGAAGGAATCAGATCATCATTTTTTTATGAGCTTCAAGCTATTGGAAATTATGATCAAAAAACGCCGGAGAATCTTGCAACGGTCTTTTACGATAAGCTTAAATCGGAAGCCAACGAAAGTACACCCGTAGAAGGATTCCTTAAAGACCTCTCCCTATGTGAGATTGAAACATTCAGTGCAGCCTGCAACATGAAATCTGTTGGAAGCTGGTTGGAAGAGGAGGTTGATGCCCGGATTCCCACAGCCTTCATTCTCTGCCGCAATTCTGCTCACAGTTGTGACGGTGTTAACGGAATAGCAGCATGTCCCCACAAAGGAAAGTCGTGCTATAGGGGAAGGAGACAGTGTGAGAATGAATCAACCAATGTTGCTTTTTGCCTCGACAGCCTCAACAAATTAAGGCAGCAAGGAACCACTTTGTGTGTTGACGTAACAGGTGCTTATCCTTCAAACACTAAAAATGAAAAAAATAAAAAACACGGGTGGCTTTTCCATGGCAAAGGATGGCCTGCGCGAAATGTTGGCAAAGAGATCCGAAAGATACTCGACAATAGCAACACACAAAAAGGCACCAAGGCTCTAGATCTTTATGCAAACGGAACTTTAGGAACAATTACAGTAGAGGATATCATTAATAACCCAGGTAGCGATATTGTAAACGTCCTTATCGACAATAAACCCGATGTTTTTGAAACCAGGAACTTACCTGTGATTCATATTCAAGAAATGCCCAACATGTTAGGTGGTACAAATGGATAGTCTTCAAAAGAGAATTAAAGAAATTTATGAGGATAGCGGTTACCAACATATTGGAGAAACTGCTTCTGGTTTAAAATTTTCTAATGCGTTTTCAAGACATTTCGTATTTATGCTGCCGAACCTTGTGGAACTACAGAATAAATGGAAAATGTTGCATGAGGAGGTAGTCCAAGAATACCTCGATTTCAGAGACGATTCATTCCTGGAGTGGAACTTTTACTGCGTATTTGTCGTTGAGGAATCCATGCCAAGTAAAGCCGACAGAACAGCAATTTTGGAAATAGAGCAAGACCGAAGCTATAGCCGAAAGTATGTTCTATGGTTGCCAGAGCTTAATAAGCTGCCTCCTGGCCTGATAAGTCGTGAAGATTTTGGTGAAAAGGAAGCGGTTATAAAGGAGGTGTCGGAACGTTGGAACGAGATCCTGGGTGAAAGACTATACAAAGCGATAATGAGTGATGCAAAGCAAAATATTGAAAAGCGCCTTTTGAAATTACTGGGAGAAATTCATGAATAACCGGATATTTCTCGAAAGACTCAACCTTGAGAACTTTAGGTGTTTCGATCAGTTATCGATCGGCCCATTTCAAAAATTCAATCTGATCTATGGGAGAAATGGCTCTGGAAAAACATCTCTAGTTGAGGCTGTAGAAATTGCCCTCTCGGGACACAGTTCAAGAATCCAGGGACCTAGTAACATTAAAGAGGTCGTCGCGCGGCTGCCCGCGGCACCTGTTAAGATTGGTATAATTAGGGGGGAAGAGGAAATCTACAGTTTTGATTCCTCAAGGCGTCGATCTTTTGTGCCAACTACCGCCCTATTCAATCTTTTTGGTATATCTGCAACCGGACCAAGGGCGAAGACACTTCTTCCAGATCTACTTGAAACTCACAGCCTCTTATACGCAGAAAGAATTGTTCAGTTCCTTGAAGCAGATAAAAGAGACAAGTTGCATCAGGTCTTGAATGAGTCTGTTGCTGGAAGAACAGCCATGGAGCAATGGGGACGGATTGAGGCAGCTAAGCTCGTGATTGCCCGGAAGCTACGCGAACGACAGAAAGAAAAAGAAGACGCTAGCAAGAGGATAGAAGAATTAGAAGAACAGCTTGAAGTACTTAAATTGGGGGATGAGGATGACCTAGAGGCAAAATGGAAGGAGGTTTATGCCGATTCTCCATTGATAATAAGATTCTTTCCAGAAAATATCACTTACGATGAGAGCACCCATCCAAGTCTTCCTCTTCTAATCCATATAGAAACACATGTTAGAGACACAAAAATTCTCTGCGATGAAATAAGCGCGGAACTGAAAACGCATGAAGAGGGTAAATTTAATTCCCTGGGCGATGTATCTAGTGAGTATGCAAGGATTCAAGAAAGTATCAAAAACACCAAAAATAAGGTCGACAAAGAGGAGAAAGCAATACAAGATCTTCAGGGGAAAATAGCAGCTAAGGAGGCTCTTATAAGGAAAACATCGGTAGAAATTGAATCGAAAAATAATTCCTTGAATAAGCTAAGCTCTTTTGAACAAACCGTTAAAACAATTATGGACTGGTTGCCTGAAATCTTGGCAAGCAAACGAACCGCGAACTTAGAAAAGGGACTTATCAAAACCGAAGAAAAGATTCGAAATCTTGAAGCGGCCGCAGAGAAAATGGATACGCTACCCTCGGTTGAGAGCATTCGGGCAGCTATCCAACACCTTGACTCAACGAATAAGGCTTTCCTGACAACAAAAGAAACATCTGCGAACAATGAGCAAGCACAGCGTAGCAAGGAGGCGCAATTAAAAGAAGTTGAGATTAGCCTAACCCAGCATCGAACTCGCAGTGAAATGGCAAAGAAGACATTCCTTGAATTACACGGAAGAATAGACGAATACTTAGAACTGATTGCAACAAATCAATGCCCCTCATGTGGCACCGTGTTTGATTCACCTGTGGAACTTCGTTCCGCAATTGAGGCATTGAGGAATGCGACAGAGGATATCGAAGAGCTGCCATGGCTAAGAGTAACTATGGATAAAAAGTTACTCTTAGAGCGCGAATTATCGACAATCATTAATACCGGGAAGGCTTTAGCCAGAAAAATAGCGGAACTTGATTTAGAATGTAAGAGTACCGCTAAAAATATCTCTTTGTTTGAAAAGTTAATCGAGGAATGTAAAGTTGCATTCAGACTGGCAGGTTTTGAAATACCAGAGTATGGCAAGGATTTTTTAAGCGAACGTGTTGAAAAACTATCGCACATTTCCGTTAAAGCTCTAATTGATGAGATGAGGAAACAAAGATTGCATTTGCTGGAAGAAATCGGAGGCGTGTGGAAAGAATTAAGACGTGATGAGTATCGAACAACGCGCTACGTGCTTGAAGAACTCATCGCTACAGTTCCAGAAACTTGCCAGAAACAGGATTTCCATCCACCCAAAGAATTAAAAATGGAATCTTACACTTCGCTTTTCGAAAATGTCAAAGGGCAGCAAGAGAGCATCATTAAAGATATTGGAACTTTAGAAAACGCAGTTAAAGAATTACAGAAAGAAGTTGTTCAGCTGAATCAAGAAGTGGCAGGGCATAAGCAGCAACTGGAGGAATGTGAGCGGGTCATTCGAAGGCTCAACGTGTCTTTAGAGAAAATTGCCCTGCTACGATCCAAGGTTGAACGAGTATGCCAAACAGGGCTTTTCAAAGAAAACGAGACATTCAAAACAGCGCCGGCTATCAAGGAGTTAGCAGGAATCCTTGTTGCGTTGGAAACCTTAAAACAAAATATGATACAGCGGGACGAAAACAATAAGCTGCAGGTGCATATAAAAAAGGAATACACTCATCTCAAAGAAAAAAAGGGAAATCTTAAGGGTGACATAACAAAACTAGATGCCTTTCGGCAAAAGCTGGGAAAAATCCAAAGTCCTCAAGAGTATACCGCGGGAACCCTGAAGCAACACGAAAAACTCATTAACAAATTTTTCCAAAATTTGCATTGGCCTAGAGATTTTGATGACGTTGCATTTGACTTGGGAAAGGATTTTGAAATTAAAGTGAGCAATATTTCAACAGGAGAAAGACGTCCTGCACATCAGCAACTGAGTGCCGGTCAACGTTCTGCATTGGCCATAAGCGTATTTTGGACGTTGAACACAGCTTTTAAAAATGTGCCCAACATTCTTTTGATGGATGAACCTGTTCAGAATATTGATGAGCTGAATATACTCAATTTTCTCGATGGACTACGCTGGTTCATTGAGACGACAAATCGGCAGGTTTTCCTGACGACAGCAAGTCAGCGAATAGAAGCACTTGTGCGAAAGAAGTTCGCTTACCTAAAAAATGAGTTTCTTGAGGTGATTCTTCAGAGGGAGTATGACTGTACAAGTGTCAGCTATATAGGCTGGGCTGGGGAGGAGATTGCTGGCGATCATGTGGGGACACCCATAAAATTATAAAAATTTCTTTTTTTGAACAGAAAGTCTGGGCTCGAAAGTAATGTCAGTGGTGAATTCCGGTGACAGGATACTTAATTGAAGACCTGCAAGAAATGTTTCAGAGAATTTGACGGGGGGATTCTCGACCCTCCATCAAGCATCCTATAAATTCCCGGCATTATGAATCACCGCATGAACACGGCAAAGTGCCAAGGCAAAACGATTAAAATACAAATCTTACTCCTTTCCGGAGGTAGAAAATGTTTAAGTTTATTCATGCCGCCGATATCCACCTTGACAGTCCTCTGAAAGGGCTGGAAGTCTACCAGGATGCTCCTGTAGACCAGATTAGGGGCGCAGTAAGACGTGCCTTCGATAATCTCGTGGATCTTGCTATCCAAGAAGAATCGGCTTTCGTCTTTTTAGCGGGTGATTTGTTTGACGGAGACTGGAAGGATTACAACACCGGCATTTATTTCATAAATCGAATGGGCCTGCTAAGAGATGCTGGTATTCAGGTCTTTATTGTATCCGGGAACCATGATGCGGCCAGCCAAATCTCTCGCGTCCTCCACCTTCCCGACAACGTAACACTTTTTTCACACAAAAAGGCAGAAACCAGAATTCTTGATAACCTCAATGTGGCTATTCACGGCCAGAGTTTCCCCTCACGGATAGTTTCCGAAGATCTGACACAAAATTACCCTCAAGGAGAATATGGCCTTTTCAACATCGGGCTTTTGCATACGGCCCTGACGGGTAGACCAGGACATGAGCCTTATGCCCCATGTACACTGGATGCACTACGATCCAAGGGATATCAGTATTGGGCACTGGGACATGTCCATCAGCGCGAGGAAGTGTCCCGGGAACCATGGATCATTTTTCCGGGAAACATCCAGGGAAGACACATTCGCGAAACCGGACCCAAGGGTTGTACGATGGTTACTGTGGACGAAGGGCAGGTATTGGAAGTC
>Ga0180015_1000298_pt1 | contig 14584 bp, 5 predicted proteins | sample KR13_S2_MetaG_FD_116508 | JGI IMG/M metagenome (GOLD analysis project Ga0180015, IMG submission 116508) | Groundwater microbial communities from the Olkiluoto Island deep subsurface site, Finland - KR13_S2_MetaG | ecosystem: Environmental > Aquatic > Deep subsurface > Groundwater | place...
GAATCGACTATCCAAATCTTCGGAGCTAAAATTAACATCCACTTTCTGCATTACATCACTCATCTTTTTCGCCATCGGCTGTGGTTGTGGCTGAAGACGCATTTGTGGTTCCTGATTTTCTTGACGCTCCTTTTCTGCCACTTTATGTTCAGCAACTTTCTTGGTCAATTCCTGAATCTCTTTTTCATCATCAGGTGAAAAGAAAAAGCTCGAAGTCCTGATAGCCATTTTTTCCCGCGCCAAATTCATCGCTCGGTCATCATCCACATCTACTTTTTCTAAAATATCCACCGGTTTTTCCTTCTTATACAAACCTAAATAGTCAGTCGCCACCGAAAAAACCCTGTCATTTAATTCGTCAACTAAGGTCTCCGCTCGCCGCGCATCCATGCTGAATTCAAACACCATGAACTTCACCAAATCAACCAAGGCGATATCCTTAATCAGCACCCGCATGATTACGGTTGCCAAACTGACATTATACCTCTTCTCAATCTCGCTCACATTTGCCAACACATTAGGCGCCGCAAATTTATCCTTGATTTCTTGAGGAAGGTTATTGAATTTTTTTAAATAATCTAACATAAATATTTAAACTTGCATTTTCTTAACCTCATCCATGAGTGCCCGCCACTCCAAACTTCCTTCTGGATAGCGATTCGCCATAATCCTAAGCCCCTCGATTTTCTTTTCATTGCTAATCTCCTCCTCAATCACTTTCTTCTCCAAGCTATCAGCGCCATACTCATCACTCTGCGCCTGTAAAACATCAATATTCTTCTCCTCCGCCGTCTTTGGCGCACTAAGCGCATCACGACTAAACTCACGCACCTTGTCATCGATTGGAATAATTTCCCAATCCGCCCCAGAGTCATTGGGCATGCTTGCTGGAAAGAACTTTAAATTACGATAAAGAATCAAAAGTTTTCGCACTAAGCGTCGATTTTCGTCATTTAATTTCTGACAATTAACTGAGTGCGCTATATAATCGGTCAAGATTATATCATTAAACATAGCTGATCCTTTTTGAGAAATAAAATCCTTGAGCCAATCGATAACAGCCAAATGGGCAATTTTTTCTTGATTAATTAAAAGAGCTTGTTCTAGAGACTTCTTTAGTCCTTGCTCTTGAGTCAACATTAAAATAAGCAGGTCATTATAATCCTCCAATACAACCCGTGCATCCTCTGAATATATATCCAAAAAACCAAGCATATACCCAGAAAAATTCTCGATTGCCGTTTTTATTTCTTCTTGTTTGTTAATATCTTCTAGCATTATTTATTTCTTTACGTAATAACTGTTAAAACTCCTTTGGCTTGACCAGCAATATTTTCAACATTCTTAATTCGTCTATCAGTTAAATCATTGCTCTTGGAAACTTTCTTTATCATCTCAGCAGAAACACCACGGATGGCATCCTGGACTCCTTGATTCCACAAAGCCTCATCGCTAACCTTGCCAAAATCTTTAACGCTCATGTCTTTTACAAAATTATTCAACTCACCAACACCTAGACCAGCGCCGCTAGTATCTTGGAATCCAGTATGAAGATCGCCCGTAACCTTAGAGAATGCCCTTCTAATAGCCAGGTCGTCATCTTTGAAATCTTTTATTTTGCCACCAGCAACTCCATCTTCAAAAATCTTTTTAAATTTATCAGCATCGGCTGTATTTTTTACCATCTTACCAGCTGCTGCTTCAAATTTATCACCAAGAATCTTCGCAAATGTCTTCATGGAATCAGCATTCAAATTTGACAAGCCTTGTTCCTCCAATTTAATCCTACCCTCGGAAAAGGCTTTTTCAATTGATTTTGTATCCACACTACCATCAGCTCTTGTATTATACAAATATGCATTATTCTTCATCATCGCCTCAGAAAAATCCTTATTCATCAATTCATTGCCAGACAAAAGATCTTTAGCCTTGTTTACTTGCGCATGCTCGCCATCTTTAAATTTACCCTTCAAAAGCATCGCCAACGCCTTTGCCTTCTCTCTGTCTGTCTCAGTATCAAACAATCTCTTTAAATCTTCCGGTGATATACCATTATAATTTTTCATTGTTTTGTCAACGCCTTCCTTCTCTGCCACCTCTCTTGAAGCCTTGCCCTTGTTAGTTGCTGAACGATAATGTGCGGAGAACATTTTTTGCTTATCGGTTGTGTCCTCTAAATCCATTTTACCAATTTTTAACGCATCAGAATCTGTAATAACGCCAGCCTTCTTGTCAGCTTGCTTAAATTTGCCATCCCTTGTGTCTTTCATGTAATCAATTCCATTTTGAGAAAACCAAGTCCCCTTTGCATCTGTAGTGATTTTACCCTGCGCCTCTCGCAATTTTCTCTTATTGTCAAAATGATCACCAGCATTTTTACTAAACGCCCCAGCAACCCCTCCAACCAGGCCACCAAGAGCTGCGCCGCCAAAACCACCAATGGCGCCAACGGCACCACCAGCCACTGCGCCCTTAGCTGCGGACTTGTATCTATCCTGCACCATACCAACCACGGATGCTCCGCGACCTTTATTCCAAGTTGCATCCGCCGCTTTAAGACCGCCCATCGCTATACCACCACCAGTCTTAACACCGCCCCATGCAGCCGCACCGGACTTATTACCAGCCGATTTAATCTTCCCCTTTGTCCAATTCTCCGTCTTGCCGGCAATCTTAGATACTTCACCGCCAATCTTCTGTGACACCTTTAAGCCGCCCATCAGCATGGCGATTACGATAATGTATTTTTGAAAATTTCCTTCGCAAAATAAAGCGTTTGCGCCGGCGCAAACCTGATCACCATTTTTAGCAGCCATTATATTAAGACTATCAACCGAAGCGTTAACCTTAAATGCTAAATAAATAAAAAAAGCTAAAACCGGTCCAACAATAACCGTTTTAATAAAGTCTTCCCAAATTTCTTGAGTAAACTTTTTGAGAGGATCAAAGCCAAAACCTAAAAAAGCCAAGGGAGAAAGAACGGTATATATCCACAGCATTACTACTCTCATTGCTAATACTGCTAGAATAACTGCTAAAACCACCACAGTCATCACCGACGCAAATACACCAGCAATTATCCCGACCGCTATAGCCCACGTATTAAATCCTTCACCGGTACTTGTTGCATCCCATATTTGTCCAATTTTTGACATATTCATCAAATCAACAAATTGTCCTGGGGCATTTGCAAACCCGTTCACAAAAGTAAGCATCACAATCGTCGAGGCATCAATAATTAATCCAAAAATAGTCCGAGAAAAATTTATTAAAACAGCATACATTAATAGTTTAGGCAACATTTTTTTAAAATTGTAGCTTTCAACCCGTAAAATTGTTGCAAACGCGATTACTAAAAATATTAGAACAAAAAACATATTACAAAGATCACGCACTATTACCCAGCCAACTCGTACTACTTCCACATTTATAATGTTATTAAACTGGGCAACGTTGACAATTATTTTTATCAACAGAGTGGATATTAGTCCCAATACTGACGTTATAATAAGAGCAATTATTCCAATCACAACAGATACGGCTGCGCCAACACCTTCTGACAACCCAGTTCCAACATTACCCGCTATTTCTGCCGCATCCGCGGAAACAAAACTAATCGGCACAACCAAAAAAAACAAAATCAGTAGAGATGTTATTAATTTTTTATTTTTAAACATTTTCATAAATCTAAAAAATCACTAATTCCAAGCATCAAAGAATAAATTGGCCAATGCGCCAATAGCACTCCAACCAAGCTTTATAAACTCAACTAAACTATCTAATGGGTTCATCATAAAATTTACAATCATTCCCAAAAAAGCCAAGATTGATACAATTATCAATATCGCCATCAAATTCAAGGCTAAAAATAAAGCCCATTCGGCGTATGAATCAATTTTAATCGGCCACTCTTCGCCTAATTCGCAAAAAATTTCTTTGCCAAAAACAAAAGAACCTAAAACGTGGATATCGATCCAGAGCAAGGAAAAGCCCATGCTGGGAATCAGATAATACCAGGCTTGTCGCAACAATCTGCTCGTGCCCTCCATGGCTGGGGATTTTATCTTACTTTTTATCGCCTTATTCAAACTCTTCTTCGCGCTCATCGCCCGCGCTGCCTGCACTCTCTCTCGCAAACTCTGTTCTCGTCCCGCCTCAACCGCCGCCGTCGGCTCAACCCCTCTTCGCGCCGTCATCTGTCTCTCTCGTAACTCTCCCGCTCGGCCACCCTCATCAACCCGGTTATTCCGTGCCATCATCATTTGATCTACATTGTTTAAAACGGCTTCTGACATATTTTTACCTAACTTTAAATTTTATAATCACGCATTATAGCCTGATCATATTGAACTATTTCAGAACAAACCCCCTTTTCCACCTTATACACAATTGCCTTTATTATATCACATTTCGCCAAAAACCCAAAATAAAAGAGATGGTCTAATTCATTAACTCATCTCTTTAAAAAAATCTATTTAGTTAAATACTCACCGCGAATAATTTACCAAAAAATAGAATCAAGATGCTTAACAAAATAAATAAAAAAATTGGCCTTTCTGTATATTTTTTCCGATTAATCAATACAAATTGAATCATTCCGATAATTAATAAGAAAAAAAATAATAAAATATTTATCCTGAAAATAAAATAAATAGACACATATACGGCTAGAAAAAACATTCCAATCACAGTCTTGCCTCGCCTTAAACCAAGAATAACTGGCAATGTTTTTATACCAGCCTTTTTATCACCCTCATAATCTTTTATATCGATAAAATTAATAGCAAGAGTCATTAACACCAAAACAAAAAAAACAACTTCTCCTGGAAAAGTCCTGATGATACTAGACGCGCTTTGACTTACGGCATTAAAGCCATAAAGATAACCAACAAGCATCAGCAACAACGAATTTACGGATATTACCAATTTAGAAAGTATTGGCACCCTCTTTAATCGAAACGGACGTGTTGAATAAATAAAATAATTACCAATAAAGATTAATAAGAAATAAAAAACAGAAAAACCTACAACAGCGGAGGATGATAATACCAATATTAAGGAAATATTGCCAATTTGTCTATAAACATCCACTGGTACCTTTTTGCTCACCAGCGGTCTATCTGGATTAGAAATTTTATCAATCTCGAAATCTTCTATGTTATTGCCAATCACTGAATACAACCAAGCGAAAACCATAATTATCGCAAATGTTAAATACGGAAAAGGAAAATTGACAAACGAATCAGAGGCATTAGTAGTATTCAGATAGTAGCCTTTTATCCCTAAACCACCCCTGGCAATAAACAAGCCGATCCATACCATCGCTTCAAAATATAAAATTCGCAACCAGCGCATATCCCCTATTATCGCATTAAATATCTTTCTATTATACAAAAAAAGAACAACAATGAGTTGCAACGAAATAATAATAATAAAGTAGTTAGCAAGATAAAAATTAAAATTATCCTTGATATTTTTATTAAAAATTTCAAGAAATAAACTTAAAAATATTGGCGTAGCGAAATAAGCAAAAAAAATAACGTAAGTAATAAATGCAAAAAAAACACTTTTTAAATACCCCCTCTTTTTAAGTAAGAAATAAACAAAACTTGCCAACAGAACGACAATCAACTCAACCTTAATTCCTGGAGTTATTCCCCCAATACTGCGGTACTCACCACCAAGCGTTAAAAACCTAGCCAATAGATTACTAGAATGGGTAGCAGAATTAGTCAAATAGGTCATTGTACAATGCCTATCTCCACAAACCAACAAATCAATTAACGGTGGGATCAAGATAACGGGCGAAAAAGAAAGAACAACTTTAAATATTTTTTCTATTTTCTCCCTGGATGCAAAATAAAACAAAATAACAAAGGATATAACAATAGAAAAATAAAACAATACGTAGTGGGAATACTGCAAAAAATCTATCCTCGAGGCACTAGAAAAAACCTCCAGAAAACACCTAAGATTTATAATCACAAAAAAACTAAAAAAATAAGACAAGATGGAATATTCTGAATTCTCTATTATGTTTATGGTTTTTTTTATTTTATCGAAAATCATAAAAACAGATTAAGCCAACAAGCGCTTAAAGATCTACGGCTTAAGAGAGTATGAACTATTGCTCCGTCACAATAACCCAGCCTGGATAATTAGCATAATCACCAGTATCAGAACAAGGGGTATTATCAACACCTCCAGTACACCACCCCCAGTTATCTTTTAATTTCACTTTAGGTTTAACAGCGCAAAAATCAGACGTTGAGGTTGCCGTTATGGAAATCGCATCACCACTTGCGTTTAAAGCAGTTTTAGTGTCATGAGCACCACAATAAACAGTATTCTGTCCAGATGGAAGATTGTTGATGGAGTTTTTGGCCTTTAGATCCCAATAACTATAAGAATAGTACAGTACATGCGGACTACTCGTACTCATCCTTGGTAATATTTCAATGCCGGAAACGGTGTCACTATTATTATCACCCCAATTTACCGTATACATAACTAGAGGCATTTGTTGACTATCAAGAATGGAATTAAAAGATAAGTTAATTAGGCCATTTTTACGAAGAACAGCATCATTTATAACGCCCCTTATTAAAAGATTGCTAACCCTTGGCGGAATACCACAAAAATCGTCTGGATAAGCCGGTCTAACATTGGTCGGTGTGCTACCACCACAAATATTCCGAGGAACAGACCAGTTATAGCTAGTTTTTACATACTTATTACCGCCCCACTTCCAAGTACCATAACTTTCCGCAAAAACTCTTTTAATCTTGTCATAAGCAGCGACAGGATTATCACCCGTGCTCAAAACTGGAAAACTAGTTTCACAAACATCTCCAACGGCACATTCAAAATAATTCACAAAATTATTATTTGGATTAACCGCATTTGGCGGAGTTGGCGGCACTGGAAGATTATAGCAGAATTTTCGAGATTTTTGACACAGACCGCTTTTAATGCAATTACCCTCACAACTATACAATGCCCCAGAATTAACTTCCTTTGAGTATAGCGCATCATCCTTGAAATTTTTTATTGGCAATGGCTCTACGTTGGTATTAGTGTCAGTGTTTTTCTTAGCATCCCAGCCGGCAGGATTTTCTGCTAGATACGGTGACACTACGCCACTAAACGGTCCAAGAGGCATCTTGTAGCCATAATTAAGTGTTTGAATTTTATAATCAGAACCACTATAAACTCGCCCACTCCAATGTTTATTATTACTAAATGTCACAACCTTGGCCAAACTAGTACAATAAAACAAATCAGAGAACTGACCAGGATCAAATAATTCCCCTGTATCCCTGTCACACAATTTGACTCCAGTTTTTGCCTCATCATAACTACCAGCATTTCCCCCAAAATTCTGCAAATCACCATCATATAAGTAATACCCGCCCCCGCAAGCACTAGCTGTGCCACTAGGGTGACAATATTCATCATTCGGATTACCATCCCAACCGCCATCACCCTCCACATCCTCCCATATATATCCGCTAGGACATTTACAAGTACTGCATCCAGCGCCATTGCAATAAGCGCCAGCACACTCATCATCTCCCGGCTCAGCGTGTCCAAAACGAGTATCAACTCTTCTCTCAACAAGCTCTAAATTTCGAGAGTGGAATTGCGTACAATAATACAAGGGATAGCGATCATTATATCCAACCACATCCTCCTCCCAATCACCACGTATACGGTCAACTGGATACCACAATAAACAAGCATTGGGATTACCTGGATAACGATCATACTCCAAGCAATAACCATAGCGACCTTTTTTCTTAATTCCAGAGTCTTCGTAATATTCACATGATAATGAATCACTTTCTGGATAAAGCCGGCAAGTTGGAGCAACAGTGTCATAAAAACCGTTAACCACTCTAGTCTTTAGCGCTGGCTTAATGACAACATTATCAACATAAACATTACCAGAACAAGTGTCGCCCTGACCAGCACAAACAGTAGAATTATTAACCCAACCCAAAAACTCTATTTTTATGCGATGAACATTATTATTAACCCAAAAATTACTAACAACCTGGCTCCAATCCTTGCCATTGGCGAAAACAATCGGATCAAAAGAATTTATAAAAACACCGGCGCTGCTAAATGTTTGGATTCTAATATAAAATGAAAGCGGAACATTTCCCTTGGAAAAGAAATTAAGCGTGTTAATATCGGCTGATAAATAGTAGTTTTCGCCAGGATCAACGTCAATAAAATCAGATTCCATATTTCCCGCTGCTGGCGAATATTTCAAAAAGGCTTTACCTTTGCCGGCATATTTAATACCTTCGGTCTGAGCGGTGATAGGATTATCGACCACGGAAAATAAATTATTCGTCCATGCCAGATCATTAGAAGGACTCCAACCAAGCGGATATTTACTAGCGCTTCTTTCAAAATCACCATTGGGAACCACTGTCATGCCTCCATTTTGAGTCATAGACGCTAATGGCAACATATCTTTTTTCAAAGTATTATTAACGACACCAACTTCGGAATAACCTGAAGCATTTTGATATTTACTAAAATTAGATGAGATTGCTTGCTGGTTTTTACTATCGGGAACGATAAAATTGTTGCAGTCATTATTAGCGCCAATGCTATCACATAAGCCAACACCGTAGCAAACATTATTATTATTCTCATCTTTGACATAGCTCTTGCAAGCCAACCATTCATCACAGGTGCGATCAGGAGAAACTTTTAATAAAACATTAGAATCATTCTGCCCAGCCACACTGGTTAGCGTCGTTGTACTTGTGTCGGCATCATAAATTAGTCCACTATACGAAACTCCCGGCTTCTTTCGTTCATTGAACAAAACACAGCCCTTACTAGGATTCAAGGATCCATTACATTCATCCCTATTAACGCTTTGACTTAATTGATAATCAATTACACTCTTTTTCAGGCTAACACTGTTTCCCGAAGCCACATCAGAAGAACTAACTTCAACAACGGCGCCATTAGAATTATTTGAATAAAAAGATTTACTAATCGCATCATCGTTTACAGTAATAGAAATTGCGCCACTGGCTGCGAATAAATTGCCTTCATTTAACAACGTTAAATTTCTTGCTGTCACGCTTGCCGTAAAACCAGAACCAGATTTAACTGAAAAAGTGTACAAAGTATTCGGTTCCAATGACACGCTCTGCTCTTTGTTCTCACTCCAACCATCAGCAACACGATTACCATCAACATCTTGCGAAAAATCACTATTATAAATAACATTAGAACTGAAATTAGAAATAGGGTCAATATATTCAGTACAAGTCGATTGACTAGTTGGGCAAGCACCCACCCAATAATTACTTGGCTGGTCAACAATATTACCGTAACCACCATAGCCGATTGTTTTTTGACTACTGACATAGCAAGAAATATCCTTATCGAACAGTGTACATGTTTTTTTAACATCCATTAATTCAGTGCTACAATCCTTGTCACTCTTACAAATATGTCCATCTTCAACACCGCCACATCGGCTAATCTTTTTTCGATACCAGTCAAAATCGGTAGAGCTGGCCTTTTGTCGCCATTCGCAAGTCATATCAAAGGGGTCTTTGAAATAACTCAATGATGCCCCACCATTATTATTCGACGCCGTGTCAAATATCCATTCATCACAACCGACCTGATCAGCGGCACATTTGCCCTGCACGTTATCTGGATTATTGAGCTTATAGACATCAGTATAAAAATTCTCAATAACACTATCAGTAACACCGCTATCATATTTAGATACTTCTCCCATTCGTTCACAGCCCTTTTCTTCACTGGTGCATTCCTTATCTTTGCTATAAACAACAAAGGCAATATTATCCTCAGCTGCACTGGAACTATTGTGCGTATCAATCATCATCTCACAACCGATTGCGCTTTCCTGACACAAATTAGTAAATTGACGCAAATAATGTTTATTATTATCACCTTCAGAGGAGTATTCAGCACAACCCAAATTATATTCTGGTCCCTGATAATTGCCAAAAATATCACTATTGCAAACATCTGGAATAACCGATGAACCCTTAATCAAGTAATAACGATCTGTAATTTCCGTAAGAATAATGTTATCAATAAAAAAATCGCCATTAGCCTTAATGAGTAATTTTTCATCAACGCTTATTTCATGATCTAATGAAGTCAAATTCAATTCATAAAGATTCCAATCGGTCTTAATCACGGCATTCACTGCCAATGATGATGAGGCTACACCAGAATCAAAATAAATATTAGTAAATTTATTAACTAAATTTGATTTACCTTTAGCCAAGAAAGCTAAATGATAAGATTTGCCTTGCTTAACAACATCGGAGACGTCATAAGAAATACCGGTATCACCGCTAGCGTTAGTAATCATAAGAGAATTTTCACCAGATTTCAATGACTCACTATCAAGTATCGCCTGAGTACCATCAAGGCCCTGCCATCCGGAAGCACTACCCTCGAAATCACTTTGTAAAACAATCTGCACGTTGGCTCCTGAATTACCATTATATTCACGACAACCATCTTGAGTCGCTGCACAAGTCTTGCCTTCACCGGGGATTGCATCATAGATACAAGCCTGGCCTGCTACGCTCCACTTACCGCCATTCAAACAAACATTGCAATTACTCAAATGAGCATCCCAGCAGCTGTCTTTCTTGTCCGCCCCTTCATCAGTACAAATAACACTACCACAAGCAGCTTGCGTCGTTATACTATCGTCAACATTCACAGCTGTGCGGCGATATGGATGACAATCGTCACTACAAGCTATTGTATACGGCAAAAATTTATAAGATACTTTTCCCGTCTTATTATAGAACTCGAAACACATTGGATTGTCTAGGCTTCCATAAGTATCTGAATCACAGACTTTATTATTATAAAGAGAATCACTAGAAACCGCCGGATCAGTGGCGCTATCAGCCTTTAATTGATGAACTTTTAATTGAAAACCAGTCTCTGAAGATCCCTCCCAGGTATAAAATTCAGCGCAAGCTACATCACCAGCCTTAACACATTGCTTCAGCTCACTATAATACTCAACTGCTTCTGCCCCATACTGATCAACTTTTTCCTTTTGCGCGCTATCACCGACCTTGTCCAGGTTAGTAAATTGATCACAGCCAACTGCTTCGGCGCCACAAGTCTTGGTTTTGGTTGGAATCAAATAAGCCGATCGTCGGGAATCAAAAGCACTCTCTGATTGCAAATATTCGTCATAACCATTACAGGATGCATCACAATAATCAGTCGGTATTACACTCGCCGGGATTGTCATCTTGTCCGTTGTCGCTGTAAACATTTTGCAACCTACCTCCTCGGCATTACACTTGCGTGCAAAACTATTACAAATAGCGGGTGCTGTACTCTTCAAGCTATAATTTAACCCAGGATCATCATAACAAACATATTCCAAATAATTTGGTAATAATTTTTCATAAATCACGCCCACCTGTGCATATTCACTAAAAACAGTCGGATTCTTACTCTTTTCCACTTTTACGCCATCAATCAAGCAATTTGCATAGTCAGCACCGATAACGCCTATCCAAACTCGACCATCATTACTTTCATTTTCTTTATTAAAATAATGCGAAACTGCAAAACGTTGCCATTGATCTGTTGTTTCTAATGTGGACGATGAATAATTAGTCAAACTGTCACCTATTCCAATCACGCCGTTGGTGCCACAATTTTTTGCCGAAACGGAAAAGGTATAATAATAACCCTTCAAATCAACGTCAATCTTAAAGGCCGGTACGGTAGTGGCAATATCATGTGTTAATTTCACACTCTTGTCACCGAAGGCCGCTGTTGCGTCAACAGTCGCATCGAACAAATCCTCAAAACCGCCAAAAATATTAGCGCCGTTGCTCATTTCCGTACGAATAAACTGATGACAACCTTCACCCTTAACGTCACAATCACTCATGATGCGATTAAAAGTTGATGAGGCACTTGATAAACTCCACTTGACAGAATTATCTACAACATTATAAAAACCATTACTAGCACTAACGCCCATGGCATACTCTCTACAACCAACCGCATCCGCGCTACAATTATTAAAATCTAAACCATTTTGCAAATAAGAAACTGTATTACCTTGACGACTGCGGAAGGTCTGGCAAGTATTATAAATCGGCTCGCAAGAATTGCTGCCAAAATTCCATTTACGCTTTTCTTCAGTACAATAACCATAAACATCACAAGAGCCGTCTGCTTTTTCCTTGATACAAGATTGTTCATCGGCGCAATAATTATTATTACGAGAAATAGACAACTTGCTCGCACTCCCCTCGCCAGTAATATTTTCTGATAATATTTCTGGGCCATACCCCTCTTTCTTACAATAACCCAAGGGTGCCTTTAAAACCCAATCTGGATCTACTAAACCCTTACACCAATTAGCTGAATAACCATTACGCGCATCATTATCAGAGAAACAATCGACTAAATCTTTTAAGGATCTGACACCTGTACCAGTTGCAGGATCCTTGATATATTGCGCAGCCACCTCCCAGCCGACAGGCAAGATTCTAAATTTGCGCAAAATAATCATGGAACGATATGGATAATCTTCGTTATATTTCGGCTCTAAGCCATCTAATCTGAATCCAAAAATAGCATCCTGATTAAGATACTTCTGATCCATTGCCTCTCCCACTGTCATCCGACCCGCAATCGCCTGTCGGAATTTATCAGTAATTACACAATTAGTTGGTCCCGCCTTAGTTGGGTCTGGACATATTGTTAATTCAGCCAAAATATCATAATCACCTCGCACCGTAAAATTAGGCTCAATAATCTTCTTAAACTGCTCCTTGACTGCTTCAGTGCCGCCAGATCCACCACCAGCGTTAACATTCACCAAGCCATAATCACCTGTGTACGGCGACGTAGCAGGCGCGCCGGTTAAACTTTTTAATAAATTACTGAATACGGTCGCAGCTAATTGATTTAAAAAGACATTAACCGCGTCAACCATTGTTCCTGTAAAAGTATTGGCAGCAATAGCTCTCGTTGTTCCATCTTTTTGCAATTGATACGTAACAATCTGATCAGTTGGTAGCCCTGTTAAATTGCCAGCTATATCCGTAACGTCCAACCAACCTTTTTTATTCTTCACCCTCTCCTCCGCCAATCTAGTCTTGTTAGCACTTGCCTCCATTAAATTAGTTTGCAAAGACAAGGCGATGCCCAAATCATTAGAGTTAGGCTCAAACATATTTTGGAAGCGATTAAGAAAATCCGGTCTAGCCAGTTCCGACTCCCAATTTTTCTTCATTGTTGTAAAAGTACAAGCCGGCGCTTTCTTCCGATACGGTCCAGACAAACCACCTAAGATTTTAATTTTAATATCAAAGCTAGGGTTACAAAGATTAGCATCCCACTTCTTACTCAGAGCTTCAATATATTCTCCGGCAAAATTATCACCAATATTGGCCAAATACTTATCCCAACCCTCGGTAATAAACAACGGCTTTTGACCTTTTCCACCAGAGCCAATCCAAGTAGCTGTATCGTAAGCAATGGTGTTTAAAGATTTTTGAGCCGCCGCCCAAAAAGTTTTCGCATTAAGAGTCGACAAAGCATCTCTAGTTTTTTGTTCTGCAAAAGTCCTAGCCCATGACGCAGCATCAGCCATATCACCCTTTAGGGTAGTTTTTACCACCCCATCATCACCAACCTTAATCAATCCAGCACCAAGAGCCTGATCAAACGCCGCCTGATCTGCGCTGCCCAATGAAGCTATATCTGTAACCGATCCTCCGGCAAAATCTGTTCCAGTGAACAGCGCCGCAACATTTTTGCCACGACCAAACAATAAAAAAACAACAAAAAATCCTAAAACAAAGCTCTGCCAAAATCTCTTCTTTATTGTTTTTTTATTTTCCGTAGTCATATTGTTTACAAATTTAAACCCTCACTATTTTAAATCACTTATTTAAAGTTTGTTTATAATTATTCATTAAATCCTCATCGGAAATCTTCTCTAGCACCGTCGGATCCATACCCGCTTGAAGCAACATCTTGCGCAATGAAGCTGCGTCAGCTTGACCGGCCAAAACCTTTTGTGCGTCAATAGTGTCGGTACTACTAGCAGATAAATTCAATATTGGCTGACTGCCTCCTGATTGATTTGCCTCCTGTCCTACGGAATTTAGTAAGGGATTATTACTCTGCACTCCATTTATTGTCGTCGATGCTATCGTATCAGTCCCAACCGCATTACAAATAGCCCCCGTTGGACAATTCGGATCCTTACCGCTATCAATCTCCACCTTATCACTAAAACCATCACTATCGGAATCCTCTAAATATGGCGAAGTTTTATAAGTATTAAGCTCATTGTAATCAGTCAGGCCATCACCATCGGTATCCTTGGTCATATTCACAGTTGCTGGTACCTCAGTATCGGTAGTTACCGGATTGGAGTTGGTCACAGTCGAAGAACCGCTCAAAGGTGCGGAAATACCCTGCTTAAACTGAATCATCCAAGCAATAATTATGAAAAACGAAAAAAAAGCCAAAACCGCGACCGCGATCTTTTGGCCTTTACTCA
>Ga0180015_1000299_pt1 | contig 14582 bp, 18 predicted proteins | sample KR13_S2_MetaG_FD_116508 | JGI IMG/M metagenome (GOLD analysis project Ga0180015, IMG submission 116508) | Groundwater microbial communities from the Olkiluoto Island deep subsurface site, Finland - KR13_S2_MetaG | ecosystem: Environmental > Aquatic > Deep subsurface > Groundwater | place...
ATTTAATAATTTTTTATGCCAATTATTGATATCGTTTTTATAGTAATTTTGTCAGGCTTTGTTTTTTATGGCCTCTTTTTTGGCTTGATTCGCGCTATTGGCGTCTTGTTAGGGATTTTTATTGGCGCCTGGGTGGCGAGTCATTTTTATCTTTTGCTATTTTCTTATATTGAAAAAATGTTGCACGGCTGGACCAATGTTGGTAAGGTGGGTGCATTTTTATTTATTTTTTCACTGGTGCAAAAATTAGTGATGATTTCGGTGTCGTTATTAGATAAGATATTCGGTTTTATTTCGATAATCCCTTTTTTAAAAACAATTAATAAATTGGCCGGAGCGGCCTTGGGTCTCTTGGAAGGTTCATTGGCGATTGGTTTGATAATTTTTGTGACCGCGCGTTATTCTATTGTTGATCACTGGGTTGGTCATTGGTTGTTGGCTTCAAAATTGGCCCCATATTTTTTGAAAATCGCTAAAATTGTTTTACCGTTTTTGCCGGAATTTTTAAAACAAATTAAATCAATAATTTAAATTTTAATTGAATGGATTTACCGTATTACTTTAAACTAGCTATAGATAGAAAAGCCTCTGACCTGCACCTTGTTGAAGGTAGCGTGCCGTCTTTGCGTATTTTTGGTGAATTAACCAGACTGGAAGAGCCGGAGATACCCTTTGGCGAGCTTAAATATGCCGTCTTTAATAGTTTGGACAAGACAACTCTAGAAAGATTTAAGAGAAAAAAGGATTTAGATTTATCTTTGGAATTTTTTGGTTGCCGTTTTAGAATTAATTTGCACTATCAAGAGGGAAAAATCGGTTTGTCTGCTCGCTTGGTGCCGAATGTTATTCCGACTGCCAAAGAAATCGGTCTTAATGAAACTATTTACTCATTTACGCATTTTCGTGATGGTTTGATTTTGGTAACTGGTCCGACGGGTATGGGTAAATCAACAACTTTAGCGGTTATGATTGATTTGATTAACGCTGAAAGACGTTCTCATATTCTAACCATCGAAGATCCGATTGAATTTAATTTTCATGACAAGCAAAGCATAGTTGAACAAAGACAGATTGGCCGTGATACGGAAAGTTTTGCCTCGGCGCTCAAGTATGCCTTGCGTCAAGATCCGAATGTAATCATGGTGGGGGAATTGCGCGACCTCGAAACAATTTCAGCGGCACTGACGGCAGCTAAAACTGGACATCTTGTTTTGGCAACCTTGCACACTTCGACAGCAGCAGAAACCATCGAAAGAATTATTGATTTTTTTCCAGTTGATAATCAGAATCAGATTGCTCATCAATTGGCGTCAGTTTTGCGAGCGGTTATTGCCCAACAGCTTTTGCCAGGGAAGAACGGTGGCATGGCCGCAGCTAGAGAGATAATGACAAACAATGCGGCAATTTCCAATATTATTAGAACCGGAAAATACGAACAACTTTTCAACGCCATTCAAAATGGTTCGCAAGAAGGCATGATTACCATGAATAAAGCTATTGATAATTTATATCACGCCGGTCAGATTACCGAGGAGACGGCCAGAAATAGAAAAAGAGATTTAGAAACTCAAATCGTTTATTACTAAAAAATATGAAAAAAATAATTTTAAACAAAGCTAATATTTTATTACTCTTATTAGTGGTCACCTTAGTTTTACTCATGGTTGCCATTTTGAGATTAAAAGTAACCTCAGTCAAGGAGGGTAGTTCTCAGAATAATGCTGTGGAAAAAATAACAATTAACAAGGAGGAGTATAAAAAAAATATCTTTAATGTTTTGGATGAATATGAACAGGTGATTACGGCAGCCGATATTTATGATACCTCCGCGAGACCAAGTTTTGGCAGTGATGATCTTATTTTTCAACAAATAGATGATTTAAAAAATAAGATTGTCGGCCTTAAGGCGCCATCAATGGAATATAAAGATTTGCACATGAATTTAGTGCTGTCCTTATTGTCGATAAAAGATTATTTGGAAGCGCCGGCGAGTCAGAAGAATGTAGTCTGCATTGATTATGTTAAAAAGGTTAAAAAAAGCCGGGAATTATTATTGGACTAGATATGAGAAAGCGAAGCGGAAAATATAATTTTGGCAAAATATTTTTTCATCCTATTTTCATAGGTATGATTGGTTTTTTTATTTTGGTCTATATTACGATTCCAATTGTTCGCAATGCTCAAAAGCAAAAAAGAATAAATAATGAGATAAAGGATTTGGAAAAAGAGGTTGCCAGACTTGATGGTAATAATACTGATTTAAAAAAAATGATCAATTATTTAAACTCTGATCAATTTGTCTTGGAACAAGCACGTTTGAATTTAAATTACAGAAAAGACAACGAAGGGGTGGTGGTTATTAAGAATGCGTTAGATAAAAAAGATGATAGCGGAGATAGCAGGGGGGTTTTTAATATTAATGAAGAGAAAAAAGAGAAAAATATTTTCAAGGACTCGAATATTTATAGATGGTGGCAGTTTTTTGCTAAAAGTTAATAATAAATTATGAATAATGTTGATGGCGTTCAAAAAATGTCACCCGATGAGATAAAAAAGAAGCGTGAGATAATCCTAGGCATGCTTGGCGAGGATTTTAACGCACCAAAATCAACCAATAAAAAAGTTGATGGTATTTTGTTTGAAAAAAAATACCGCAGAGTGGAATTACCAAGGAGGTAGTTGCGGAAGCGGAAAAAAAGCATGCCGAAGAACAGAAAAAGGAATGGCAGGAAGAGCTTAAGAAAAATACATTGGTCGGTAAAAATATTTTAGAAGAACTGATTGTTGATAAAAAAAAGATACAATCAGAAAAAGGCAGTTTTGCCGAGATCGAACCAGAAAAGGAAATTATTAAAAAACAGCCTGTAAAAAAAGAAGTTACGTTCACTAAGAGAAAGGTGAATTCAAATAAGGTTCTCAATAAAACAAGTACAAAAATAAGACATCATGTCGTTGCTAGAATTAAGCATAGTAAAACATTTTTTTCTTTTACCACTATTCGCGTAAAGGAAATGCTTGAAATTTTTTCTTTTGTTTCGTTGGTGGCAATTTTGGCGCTTAGTGTTATTTATCTTTCTTTATTTTTATTAATCGTTAATTATGGAGTTGATAATCGCGTCTTTCGTTTTTTGGATAGATGTTTGCCTGTGCCGGCTATAATTGTTGATAATCGTCTTGTTGATTATTATGATTATATTGATTTGAAAAATAAGCTGAATGGCGACGGCGTCGGGGCGAAAAAGGAATTAATTAAAAATGTGATTACGAGGAAATTTTTTCGAAAATATGGAGCTGGTGATGTTGTTGCCAATGAAGTAATAAACAGCACTGGCTTAAATAGGATTAGAAAAATAAAAACATTAATTAATAAAGGGGGAGACTTTGATCAAATTGCTGGAAAATACGGAGACAAAAGAGAATTAATTAGTTTGGGATCTGATGATTTTTCTAAATATGAATACGGTGATAAGATCAAGGCACTCAATATGGGCGAGGTGAGTGATGTTATTTTTGATCAAAATGGTTATTATCTTTTTAAGTGCTACGAAAAAAATGACAGCAGCACCAGTCTCAGTTATATTTTTGTTCAAGCCAAAAATTTCGACGAGTATGTCGACGAAGCGGCTAAAAATATCTATTATGTGAGTTTTGTTGATTAGGTGAGCCCGCGGCCGGAATCGAACCGGCGACCTCTGCGTTACGAGTGCATTGCTCTACCAACTGAGCTACGTAGGCATCGTGCATAGTGCACATTTTTAAATATACCTATAATTGCGAATAATTTCAAGTCTTTGCGTTCCTTATATTTTATGTTATAATAAAGCAATTAGAATAAACTACATAATTATGACAAAAAGGATATTTTTAGTGGGAGGAATTTTTTTATTTTTAGCTTTTTCGACTGTATCAGCTGACAATGTTTTGAATGAGAATAATTTTAACATCAATTTAGATCACGCGACCATCCAGAAGGGATACACCGTGACTGCTTTTGCGGATAGAATAAAATTATCCCTAGTTCCTGGTATTTTGGCGTCTTCTACAGATGTTGAAGTTCTTAACTTGAGCAATGAGCCAATCGCCACTTCGTCTGAATTTGAGAAGATTAGCGATATTTATCAATTTGAATTTAAAAATAAACAAGCTTACGACAATCACAAGCCATTTTATATTCAATTAAGCTATGATCAGTCTGATAATCGTCGCAAGGGAGTGTTCTTTTTTGATAAAACAGTTAATATTTGGCGACCATTGCCGACTTCTGATTTTCCAGCTGAAAACTTTGTTCGATCATTGATTCATTTGCCCTATGCTAGAATTGCAGTTTTTGCCTATCCCGGGACAATGACCGTGGGCAAGACTTCTTGGTATAGCCACAAGGGCGGTAATTTCGCGGCCTCACCTGATTTTCCGATTGGTTCAAAGCTAAGAGTTAAAAGTCTTAATAGTAATAAATTTGTTGACGTGATTGTTAACGACTTTGGTCCTGATCGTAAAGTGCATCCTGAGCGAGTCATTGATTTAGACAAGGTCGCCTTTCAAGCGTTGGCACCCTTGGGAGCCGGTGTTATCGATGTGTCTATTGAGCCATTGTATATTGCGCCTGAAGGCGGGAAAGTTTTAGGAGTTATTGTAATGGAAAAGGTATTTGATAGTAAGGAAGTGGTAAAAAAAACAGAAGTAAAAGTTGTACCGAAAATTGATTTGACGGAAAAAATTAACATGAATTTAAGGGTGAAGTCGGCGATTGCGGTTAATGAAAATACAGGCAATGTTATTTGGGAAAAAGATGCCAACTCGGTTTTGCCCCTGGCAAGCCTTACTAAATTAGTTTCTATGAAGGTGTTTTTGGACACTAAGCCTGATTTAAAAAAAGTCGTTTCTTATTCCAGGCAAGATGAAAGATATAATCAGTCATATGTTGATGATGGTGGCGCGATTGCGAAGTTAAAAGTGGCCGATGGTGAAACAATGACAATTGAGGATTTGTTATATTCTTCCTTGGTCGGATCGGCAAACAACGCGGTTGAAAGTTTAGTTCGCGTTTCTGGTCTTGATCGAGATGTCTTTATTGATAGAATGAATAAGTATGTAAAAAGCATTGGTGCAAATTCATCATATTTTATCGAGCCAACTGGATTGGCGCCACAGAACGTTAGTTCCGTTCAGGATTACGTGGTTATTACCAAGGCGGTAATGAAAAATGCCACGATTAAGAAGGTGAGTACCGCAACTAGTTACGAATTCTTTACAAAAAACACTAAGAAATATCATCGTTTAGTAAACACTAATAGATTGGTCACTGGTAATAAATATGACATTACCGGTTCAAAGACTGGTTATTTGGTGGAGGCGGGCTACTGTTTAATGAGTCGAGTGAGTTATAATGGCGACAGTGTTATCGTGGTCACGTTTGGTGCCGAGGATAGAAGTACTAGTTTTTATGAAACCGAAAAATTAATAAAATATAGTTTAATAAATTTGAATTCCTAAAAAAATGATTCAATATCAAAATGTTATAAAATCATACACCAAGGATTATAAAGCCTTGAACAATATTAATCTCCATATCAAACCGGGAGAATTTGTTTCAATTGTTGGACAATCTGGTACTGGTAAAACCACACTAGTGAAAACGTTGATTGGTGAAGAGAAGATCGACGACGGTAAAATTATTATCGGTGGCTGGGATGTAACTAATATTGGTCAGCGCGAAATACCGGTATTAAGACGACAGATCGGCGTTATTTTTCAAGATTTTAAACTATTGCAAAAAAAGACTTTATTTGAAAACGTCGCTTTTGCGATGCAGGTTTGTGGCGGCAAGAACGCCAAGATTCAAAAAATTGTCCCACACGTTATGAAGATTGTTGGCCTTGAATCAAAAATGCATCGTTACCCAATGGAAATATCTGGTGGAGAGCAACAACGCGTAGCGATTGCACGCGCCTTGGTGCATCGACCAAAGATTTTATTAGCTGACGAGCCAACTGGAAATCTTGATTCTTTGAATACCAACGAAATTATTGACTTGCTATTACGAATTAACAAATTTGGTACCACGGTTTTGTTGGTAACTCATAATCGGGAAGTAGTGAATAACCTCAAAAGACGCGTTATTACCATTGATGGCGGTCAAATTGTCAGTGACCAAGAAAATGGTAAGTATATGTTGTAAAATATTTAATTTATTATTTTAAATCTACAAAATGTTTATTTCATTCTTTCGAGCAATTAAGTTTAGTATCCAAGACGTGGTTAGAAATATTTGGTTGTCATTGGTTACTATTATTATTTTAGTTTTAACTTTATTTACGGTTAATATGCTTTTGGTTGTTAAGGTGGTGGGGCAGACCGCCGTTGACACAATTAAGGAAAAAATTGATGTTAATTTATTTTTAAAAACCGATGCCCCAGAAGACCATATTGAGGCCTTGAAGATGAAAATTTCGTCTTTGGCTGAGGTAAAAAGCGTGGAATATATTTCTAAAGATCAAGCGATGGAAGAGTTTCGCTTAAGACATCAGGATAATCCGGAGATATTGGATGCCTTGAAGGAATTAGGTAAAAATCCATTAACACCAACCTTGGTTATTAAGCCGAAGAGTATGGATGTCTTTGATAGCTTAATTAATCAATTGAATATTATCGAGGATGATATTATTGAGTCTAGAAATTTCTCAAATTATAAAACAATGTTAGAGAAGATTAATGCGATTACGGAAAAGGTGAGCAATGCCGCCTTGGTCCTGAGTTCGATTTTTATCTTTATCACATTATTGGTTATTTATAACTCTGTACGCGTTGCTATTTATACACACAAGAAAGAAATTACGATTATGCGCCTAGTGGGAGCCTCAAATTGGTTCATACAGCTGCCATACGTCTTTTCATCGATAATCTACACCTTATTCGGGGTTGGCGCCGTCATGCTCATTTTTTGGCCATTTTTAAACCTTCTGCAGCCATACTTGGAAACTTTTTTTGTGAGCTATAATGTTAATTTGGTGCAATATTTTTACGGTAATGTTTTGTCAATTTTTGGAATCCAGTTCCTGGTAGCGGCGGCAATAAATATTTTAGCAAGTTTGATTGCGGTTCGGAGATATTCTAAGATATAATATTTTTTATACAAAATTATCCAGTAAGAGGTTGATTTTATTGGGGTTTTTTTGCTATTGACTTGTTTCTGATATAATATATAATATTAGAGTGCGTTTCGGATGAAAGCGGTTTACCGTCTAGTCTGAATGTCTCCTAGTTATTTCGTGATGACGTCAAAATCATTGCGACTCGATTAGGATTTAAGCATGGGGATATAAGAATCCGCACTTCGTAAGAAGCGCGGGTTCTTTGTTTCTTGAAATTAATGAGTTTTCCGGTTGCGTAAAACAATACTTACTTTCTAAATATATAAAAACAAACGGTTTTTTCTATGGCTGGGAATTTATTTTCCAACCAAAAACACTCAGCCTTTTTAGAAGCTGAGTGTTTTGTTTTAAAAAAATGTTTATTCTAATGTTGTGCCGATTAAATTCTGGTGACCGTTAAGAAATTCTTTATCAGTTAAGGCTTTTTTGCCTTCTAATTGTAATTGTTTAACGATAAGCGCGTCTTGTCCACACTGTACACATAATTTATCATCATTTATGAACAAAGTTCCCGGCGTATGACTGTTAATCTCTAAAACAGAATGTTCCGTTGAAATAATTTTTAAATTAATAGTTTTTAATTTGTAATTAGTAATTGCGCTCGCGCCTGGCCATGGTGACATTGCGCGCACAAAGCGTTCCAATTCGACCGCTGTCTTATTCCAGTCAATGTGTCCGTCAGTTTTTTTGAGCATACCGACATAGGATGATTTGTTATTATCTTGTGCCTGTGGTTTTAGATCGCCGGAAATATATTTTAGTAAAATATCTGGCAAGATGTGACCGCCCAGAGTTGAAAGTTTATCAAAAATAACACCAGTTGTGTCATTGTTTTCAATTTTAATTTTTTCTTGGTGGATAATGGCACCAGTATCCAAACCTTCGTCCATTTGCATAATAGTAATGCCGGTTTCAGGGTCGCCACCCATAATCGACGCTTGAATGCAGGCAGCGCCACGATATTTTGGCAAGAGTGAGCCATGGATATTGATACAGCCGTATTTAGGTGACTCCAGGATGCTCTTGGGGATGATTTGGGCGTAGGCCACTACAACTATCAAATCAATATCACTAAATACATCAAGAGAGAAATTGCGAATTTTTTCGGGTTGATGAACGGCAATTTTGTGTTCTAATGCTGTGACCTTAATTGGTGGTGAAGTTAAGACCTGCTTGCGGCCAATTTTTTTGTCAGGCTGCGTGATGACGCCGATAATTTCAAAATTTGCGCTATTAACTAGACTCTGCAGGGCAGGCACGCCGAAGTCGGGGGTGCCGATAAAGATTGTTCTGATTGGTTTGTTCATTTTATTTTTTATGTTATACTGAAACAATAAATATTAATTTCTGTTATAATATGTTTGAAATAGTGACGATTTTACTTACAGCCACTGCCAAGATGGGATATTGGGGGATAATTTTATTGATGGCAATTGAAAGTTCGTTTATTCCGTTTCCGTCAGAGGTAGTTATTCCTCCAGCAGCTTATTTGGCGTCTATGGGTCAAATGAATGTTTATCTCGTTATTGCTTCGGGAGTTGCTGGAAGCTTGATTGGTGCTTTTTTTAATTATTATTTAGCCATGACGCTGGGTCGCAAATTAGTCTTTGTTTTGGCTGGGCATAGATTTGCAAAATACTTTTTAATTGATCAGGCAAAAATAGAGAAAGCGGAAAAATACTTTGTAGACCATGGCAGTGTTTCAACATTTGTCGGTCGATTAGTGCCAGCAATCCGTCAGTTGATATCAATTCCGGCCGGCTTTGTTAGAATGGATTTAAAAAAGTTTTTCTTATTTACAACTCTGGGATCAGGATCTTGGACAGTTATATTAGCTATTTTGGGTTATCAATTTGGAGCAAATCAGGAATTATTGTCACAGTACTATAAGGAAATTTCTTGGTTTTTTGTGGCTGTTTTTGTTTTGTTGATTGGATATTATGCCTTTGTAAAAACAAATGGCAAAAAAGTCAATTAATCATTCTCTTCTCCAGTGAATTCATGAATATTAGTCGCGATGTCAATGAATAAGACGCCATCCAGGTGATCGTTCTCATGTTGAATTACTCTAGCCATCAAGCCGGTGGCTTCTACTCTTTGCTTGACGTTCTTCCGGTTGACATAATCAACTACGACCTGACGGTGTCTTTTCACCTTGCCAAAGAAATTCGGCACAGATAAACAACCCTCTTCGGCGATTTCTTTGGCCCAGGACTTTTTGACAATAATCGGATTGATAAAAAACTCCGGTCCAGTTTTTGTATTAATGACAAAAAGACGGATATTTTCTCCGATTTGCGGTGCGGCTAATCCAACGCCGTCTTTCTTGAGCATGGTTTCGGCCATGTTGTCGAGCATAGCCTGAAATGGCTTGGTTTTAACCTCTTGCAGGGCGACATCTTTGGATTTTTTCCGCAGTTGCTTGTTAGGATTTGTTAGGATTTTTAGTATTTTACTCATATGAATTAATCTTAGCAAATAGATTGCTTAAAATCAAGAAATTACTTATAATGTTTATATGGAAAAAAAAGAAGAAGGTTTTCAGAACTTCGGAGACATATTAAAAAGTCGACAAATAAAAAAAGCCCCGGCATACCAGTGGCAAGATTTTGCGTTGCAAATTATCAAAGAATTAAACATTCCGCCAACGAAAAAGGGTTCAGTTTTTAAAATTTGTAAAGATAGGCCAAGAGCTTTTGTTGAAAAATGCCTAAATGATACTAAGGAACTTTGTAATAGTAAGGATAAGTGGCGTTATTTTTTTAAACTTGCCAGTCTGACCAATATTACGCCCAAGAAGGATTAGCTATAAATCAAAACTCATAGTCAGGTAGCCAACGCCAAATGGGTGTTCATAGGAATGTAATTTGGGGGTATGCTTGATACCATCCAGGATGCCGAGTAGAATTAAAATTGATTTTAGGCCGCATTCGCCAGCTTCGTGGATCAGTTCGTGATCCATCTTTAAGATCTCCTCAGTTTTATTTTGTTTTAGAAGATCGATAAATTTTTTGTCGAACTTTTTGCCTTTGGGTGAATAGCCAGCGGGTGCGTCTTTGGTAATGCGATGGGAAAGATCGCCAGAGGCAATCACGGCGATTTTGTCTTTGTGAAATAAAAGCTCACGTTTTAGCAGTTGTCCAAATTTAAAATGAGCGTCATAATTCAATCCGGAATAGTAGAGTGGAATGATTTTGATATGCTTTAAGTCTTTGGTTAATAAAAATAGAGGTACGGCGGAGCCATGGTCAAGTTCGTGTTCAGTGGTCATCTGTAGGGGCGCCTTAGTTTCTAATTGTTCGCGAATGCGATGGGCAAGGCTGATATTGCCTGACCAAGTTTGTGTAGTTTCGAGGTCGCCAAAATTTCGAAAATCGCAATGAAACTCTGGAGAAAGATTGATGGTAAAAGACTTGGGTTGAATAGTGCCGTGCGGAGAGATAATAAAAATAGTATCCACCTCATTCTTGATGAGCTCTTTGCGAATACGTTCAAATGATCGGCTGGTTTCCTCTAACTTATTTAAATTTTCTTTGCCAATGCTGGGAATAAGAATCGGTGGATGGGGGACGATGGCTGAATAAACTAAGGACATAACTATTAATTGCAAACTTTAAATTTAAAACTTAAAATTTACATTTTAAAATATTAAATTTATGGATTCAATATACTATTAATTTCGCTTTGCAATGTGCTATCAGTGGTGGTAGCTGGGATAACTGGAGTGGCTGGCATGGTTGCGGTGCTGGTGGCCGTGGTGGAGATGGCCGGTGTGCTGGTTGCTGGTGTGCTGGTCGCTGAAGTGCCTGGGTCCGTAATGACTGGCTCAGCAATTAATGGTAGGCCTTCTTCGTATAGGGCTAGGATTTTTGGTGTAACAGCAATAATGTTATCCCATTTGTAGCCCATATCTTCAAAGAGTTCTCCGGACGTTATTAAACGGCGCTTGCCTTGATCAATAACAAATACAGCCGGAGAATTGTTTGGTTTGATTAATTCGCCATCGCCAAAAATAGCTGGAGCAACCGTGGTGTAGCTAGCTAATTTAGTCGAGTCTACTGGGGTAATTGATTTGTATTTGAATTTTGTTTTTAATAAAATCGCATCCCAGAGTGGTGCTTTGGTGCCATCGGATACCCAATAAATGCCACCGGTTTTTTTGTCTTGCAATAAGGCACCAGTTGGATAAGTGGAGGTAGCGGTGATATTCGCACCATCTTCATAGGCATTGAGATCGGTCCAGCTGGCACTAACCACTTCTTCTGGATTGATACCAACCTTGCGGAAGGCCTCGCCATCTGAAAAGCCTCTTTTTTTATCATCAACTATTAAGAAGATTGTGCCACGGGGTGAGCGGACAACGGAGTATTGGGGAAACTTAATGCCGGCGCCTTTTGGATAACTATCCAAAACACTCTTACTAACGGTAATTATTTTTTTGGTGTCAAAGCGGCTGGTTAAAGCCCCACGACTAAGAAATGGTCTTTTTTTGCCGTTTTGAATCATCCAAACCCCACCCTCGCCCTTGGCTTGCATTAAGGTGCCATTCGGATAATTACGAGAAAAATATTTCATCCACAAATTGAAAAAATTAAAATTGCCATTATAAACGTGAGGAGTATAATTATATAATCCAGCCGTAGCGTTGTTTTCGATGGTTACCACTGAATCGGCGTGACCGCTACTGTTGCGGAAGGTGTAGGTGTTGCCAGCTTTGTAGCCGTAGTTCTGGGGATTTTTGACATAGTCATAAAATTGTAATGAGGCTGAATTGATTTGCTTGCCAATGCCGGTCCAGCGATTATTGCACGCCACGCCATCAGGACAACCATAACCGCAAGCGAAATCAAGTTGCCGTTGGGTTGGGCTAGTGTCAGTAATCAGGCTTTGTTCTTTTTGTAGGAGCACCATTAAAAATTTAGGATTAATTGTGACCGGTCTGCACTTTACTTGCTTTTCGGTAACTGACGGATTGGCGCTTAAATCCTTGGCATCATCACAATCAAAATTATTTGCGGCATTATAAATGATCTCCGCCGTGGTCATTAACTTACCACTGTAATCTTTAAAAAGATTCTTGGAAATGTAGCCACCTTTATCATTTAAAAAATTGCGGATATCTTCCAGTGACATGCTGGATGAATCTAATATTTCTTGATCGGTGATAATGTTATTCGGATTAAAGGCATCCGCCTTGACCTTGGTCGCTATCAGAGAAATCATGATTAGCACAAGAAATATCGCGTAGTTTTGTTTTTTCATAAATACGTAAATCTTATTTTATTAACCTAAATATTATAGCATATGAGAAAATATTCGACAAATTTAAGACAATAAAAGTCCATATTGTGCAAGTTGTAATTTTTGACCAATATTGTTGACATTTTAAGTAATTTTTGATAAGTTTTTGATACGGATTTTTTTAAATTTAGCAAACAATTAAATGGCTAGTAAATTAATTCAAGGATGAAACAAGGCGGGAAATATTAACATTGAGAAGGAGGAGCAAGATGAAGAAGGTGGAAAAAGAAAAGGAAGTGATAATTGCCCTGGCAAGGCATGATCAATCGTTGTCGGAGGTTATGGCTGCTGTTTGTGCAGTTGCCGTAGAGGCAGTTCGAATGGATGATATCCAACTGATCTTTAGAACAATGACTATTTTTTCAGCGGACAGCCCAAGCACGGCATTGACTACACTTGCGCACGAAGTTGGCATACCCGTCTCGACGACGCAGGAGCGAAGGAATATTCTCGATTTGATGTTGGCGATGGCAACAACGCTGGAAAGCATCGGTGCTTCCAAGGGCGCCGCGGCTATCAGTCGAACTGTTCAAAAAATACATCTGGACGGTTATCGTACTCACGATAATTTTTCTGAAACCACAGATGATTCCAAGAAATTGCACAGCAACAAGGCCATGGGCAATATCGTTCTTTTGAATTTGCACAAGAAGTAATAAAATTACAACACAAGGCGCCACCTTTCGAAGATGGCGCCTTTTTTATTTGCGGTCTTGAAAAATTCTCCTTATTCTGTTAGATTAAGTTAATAAAAATAACTATGAAAAAAACATATCATATTGTGGTTTTTGGTTGTCAGATGAATAAGAATGATTCTGAGCGCATGGCCACGTATTTGGAAAATTTAGGGTTTAGTGAAGAATCGGTCCGCGACAAGGCGGACTTGGTTTTGTTTACCACTTGCGGTGTGCGTGGTTCGGCAGAGAGTCGGATTTATGGCATTATTCCAAAATTGAAAAAAATCAATCCGAACAATGTTATTGTTTTGACTGGTTGTTTGTCGCAACGTGCTGATGTGCAAAAGATTTTGAAAAAGAGTGTTGATATTTGGATGAATATAATCGACCTCCCGAAATTACACGAATTATTGCCGGAACGTCTACGGGCGGTTAACGCGGAAGAGATATTTAAAGTGCATGGTATCAGAAAGGAATCTTATTTTAGCATTGAAGCCAAGCGACAATCGACTTTTGCGGCCTACGTGCCGATTGGCAATGGCTGTGATAATTTTTGCACCTACTGCGTCGTGCCCTATGCGCGCGGGCGTGAGGTATATCGACCGGCAGGCGAGATTGTGGCGGAAGTGAAGGATTTGATTGCGAAAGGCTACAAGGAAATAAATTTAATCGCGCAAAACGTCAACAGTTATAACTCCCTCGCCCCGCGGGAGAGGGTCGGGGTGAGGGGTGACGTTGTCAATTTCCCAGAGCTATTAAAAATGGTCAATGACATCCCGGGAGAATTTTGGTTGCGTTTTTCCACCAATCATCCCAAGGATATGAGCGAGGAATTGATAGAGATGGTGGCGCAGTGCGAGAAGGTTTGCCGTCATATTCACGTGCCGGCGCAGTCGGGAAGTAATGAAATTTTGCAAAGAATGAATCGTAAATACACCCGTGAACATTATCTTGATTTGATTAAAAAAATTCGCGCAGGTTTGGATGCTGATTTGCCGGTGGCGATTACCACTGATATTATTGTCGGCTTTCCCGGTGAAACCGAAGAACATTTCCTGGATACAATGCGATTATTTGAAGAAGTAGAATTCGACATGGCCTATGTTTCCGAATATAGCTCACGTCCAGGCACGGCGGCGGAGAAAATGGGCGATGATGTGACGAATGAGGTAAAAAAGGAACGGGCGCAAAGATTAGAAAGTATTTTAGAAAAAATTATCAAAAAAAGAAATGAACAATATTTAGGCAAGACAGTGGAGATGTTGGTGGAGGGGATTAATAAGAGGGGAGAATGGTATGGCAAAACACGCGCGGGTAAAGTAATTAAGATGAATAAGAGAATCAAAGCTGAAGCCGGTGATTTTGTGATGGTGAAAATTGTGAAAATTAGAAATTTCGGCTTTGAGGCGGACGAAGTGTAATCACTCTTGTCATCCTGGAGCGAAGCGATAGG
>Ga0180015_1000301_pt1 | contig 14538 bp, 18 predicted proteins | sample KR13_S2_MetaG_FD_116508 | JGI IMG/M metagenome (GOLD analysis project Ga0180015, IMG submission 116508) | Groundwater microbial communities from the Olkiluoto Island deep subsurface site, Finland - KR13_S2_MetaG | ecosystem: Environmental > Aquatic > Deep subsurface > Groundwater | place...
GATATCAGATGGTTGCACATATCTATCGCAGCCTCGATCGAGACAATCATAAAATATTTTGCACTTGCGATCTTATGTGGGTCTGAAACGAACTCCTCTTTAGAAAGCTGAGATAGCTCATTTAATCTCTCAAGAGCGTTGAATATCTCAGATGATAATTTCGTTATCTTATCTTTGTCAAATTTCAAGGCCCATCGCCTCTTTTCTATAATTCTTCATCTGATAGTCGAAATCATGATACTCAACGATGCCCAGAGACTCAAAGTCACACCGAATATTCTCATCATTGCTGAAAAGCAAGATTCCATTTTTAATAACATTAAATCTAAAAGAGAGCGGTGACTGATTCAATACTCTGACATCTACTGGAAAACCAACAACATCTTCGATCTCTCGCTCCAGGTTCAATTCATATTTTAAAAATCGCTTAGTATCTTCCAGATAAACGGCTATATCAATATCCCTGAAATCATTTTCCAGGAATGACCCGTGTATATATGAAAACAGTATTTCTCCTTTTTTCTTGAGTATATCTGTAATTATTTCTTTTATTTTTTCTTTTTCCAACTTTGTTGATTTATGTATTCTCATCAATTATTTCCGTTCCCATATACTTTCATCATCGATCGCCATATAGCTCATCATCAATTTCTGAAGCAAAAGGTTCTTCATTTGCTGATCCTATGATTCCAAAAATGGGATCTTTTTTCAGATCAATCTTCAATTTTGACTTTCTTATTGTTTTCATATTGAATCAATCATATTAAGATGATAACATCTTCATGTTATATTTGTTTATCTAACTGTATCCATAAAAACCTTTTGAACAACTCTTCCCCAGGCACTTCTTATTAAACCCCGCATCCCCACAGCCAGCACCTCATCCACCAGCAGTATCTCGGGCTCAAGATGCGCCAATCCACGTATGCCGCAGCATACGAGTGTGCGCCCTCCAGAGGCGCGACTCTGGGCATTCATACATCCCGCTGAATAGCGCTTCTTCATTCCCAGGATCGAGCCGTTAAGATATATGTTCTCCCCGCCCTTAAGTTCGGGATGGAAGCCTGTGCCCACTTCGAGGAGGCTTGCCACGCGCCCGCGCATGGTTATTTTGCCTTCGGTGGGTTCGGTGATGCGGGAGAGGATTTTTAATAGAGTGCTTTTTCCTGCGCCGTTTCTGCCGATGATGCCTACCACTTCGCCTTCTTCGATCTCAAAGGAGATGTCTTTGAGCGCCCAGAAGGTGTTGTCTTCTTTATTGCTCTTTTTGAAATACGAGAGCGGGATTTTACTGCGGTGGTGATGGCGTCCTGGAAGGTCTTGTATGTCCTGTCCACTCCTATTTTGTATTGTTTTGAGATGTGCTCGACTTTGATCATGGGGTGGGACATTTATGGGTTTTGCTCCTTGGACGTTAGAAATGAGTTTTTGTGGTGTTTATTGGTTGTGTGGTTTTATACGCTATTGTGGTTGCGTGGGGTACTTATTGTGCGCCGGATTTTTATAGTTATATTTTAATAAATGTATGGCGCAAGACGGAGGATAAGTCACAGAGGGCGCCGAGCGGCATACAATATCTACGAAAAATCTGTATGGATCTGTGTAAATCCGTGAATAAAAAACGTCCCATAGACACGGATTACAATACCTTAATCTCTGTGTCCTCTGTGAACTCTGTGGTTTTTTTGTTTTTTTAGAGAGTTTGTTGTCAGCGGTAATAAGTGTGAAATCAATCTCTTTTGCAATTGCAACATAAAATGCATCATAAATCGTGATGCTATGACTAAATGTAATATTTATGGAGGATTTAATAACTTCTAATGTCGGTACAATTATGTTAATTCCCATATCTATTAAAGATGCTGCAGCCTCAACAACATCAGTCTCTTTTAAATTTGGGTTATATCGCAATGCATTGGAAACTTCATAAAGCAGCAGGTCAGGAACGACGAGTTCGTTTTCTCCTTTAAAAAGTCATCTCTTAATTTCACAGCTTTATCAGTGTATTCCTCCTCTGAAAACCACTTGATTACCACCGATGCGTCTAAAACGTACATGCCATTCAATCGCCCCTGTTCCATCAGTTGGGCACCCATCATCATGTTATCATAGAAAAATTGTCCAGGATTCTCGCTGTTTGCGCCAATGCCGCCTACCACAGCCGCAAGATGAATCACTATGTCAGGCCTAGCATCTTCATAGAGCCTCTTCACGGCATCCATGTCCACAAGATCATAATCCTTACTTCTCGGGACAAAGATATCTTTGCAGCCATGCTCCTTTAATTGTGCAACAACATTTTTTCCCAGAAAACCAGCGCCGCCGGTTACGACTATTCTTTTTGATTTAAGGTATTGCATGATTGTTCTCTTTTTAATAATTTGCAGATCGGTAAATTGCATGTTAGTCATAATTTATCTTTTAGACACGGATTCAATTTGATTTTTTTTTATTGCTACGTTTTTTTTGCATGGTGGTTGCATTGGGATTGCGGAGGCGCCGGGCAGTATACATTATGCAATAAAAATCTGTGTGAATCAGTGTAAATCCGTGTCTAAAAAACGTCCCAGAGACACTGATTTCACAGATTTCACGGATTACAATGTAGTAATCTCTGTGGCATTTATGATCTATGTGGTTTTATGATCTGTTGGCTGCATGGGGTTCGTATCGTGCGCCACAACTTTTGAAAATATTTATTTTATATATTTTTTATCGACGGGATAACAGGATGAATAGAATATGAATGTAATAATATATCCTGTAGAAACATGTTTATGCTACAACTTCGCTAAGGTTTAATTCACCTGCTGCTACTGGATGTACAAGCAAAGTTGAGTCGTGAAATTTCTTCATAATTTCATCAATTTTTTCAGAAATATCAGGAGTATAATAGGCTTCACCACATTCTTCACAGATATACGCAGAAACATCTTTAATAATGAGCACTTCCTTTCCCACTTTCACCGTGAACTCAGTCTTTCCTTTAACAAGCTTTCCTTTACAAAAACTACACTTATCAGGTTTCATTTTCAATCTCTCCTTATTCTATAATCAACCCATTTATCTTTTTCTGGAATATAAACCGTTATTACTCTGGCGTGATCTTCGCATTTAGCTATTACTACATGGCAAGGTCTTTGTTTTGTAAACCCCAACAACAACGCTGCTGGGCAGGGTTCATCATCGGGATAATCTTCAATTATTTCACCATATGCTATAACGCTTCTTATGTCATCTGTTGATATATTTCTCTGAAACATTCTTACTCTGGCATGATTTGAAATAATGAATGCATCTTTCAAAAACAATTTTTTGATTTCATTATGATTAACGCCCATATTTCCTTCCCCTACTAAATTATATGATATCTGCAAAATATCTTTCTACCCTCTTGAAATAGAACATTCCTGAAAGGAAAATCAATACGATAAATACCATCGAGATGCCAAGAGAAATAAAATTGAACCCATACTGCTTGTACGCCTGCGACTGCACAAGCATCATCTTTTTTGCCAGTCCATAAGGAGCGTTTGTCTCCTCAGGATAACCGTTCCACAGGTTTTCTTCCTTGAAAGGTATAGTGGTTAATTTAGGATAACAGCATATTGTCCCCACCGCAACGAACTTCTCTATGCCATTCAATCGCCCCTGTTCCATCATTTGGGCACCCATCATCAGGTTATCATAGAAAAATTGTCCAGGATTCTCGCTGTTTGCGCCAATGCCGCCCACCACAGCCGCAAGATGTATCACCATATCGGGTCTGGCATCTTCATAGACCCTCTTTACGACATCCATATCCACAAGATCGTAATCTTTACTTCTCGGGACAAAGATATCTTTGCAGCCATGCTCTTCTAATTTTGCAGCGACATTTTTTCCGAGAAAACCGGCGCCGCCGGTTACCAATATTCTTTTGTCTTTAAGGTATGGCATGATTGTTCTCCTTTTCTAAATTGACAGATCGATAAATTGCATGTTAGTCATAATATTTCGTTTAGACACGGATTAACACAGATTTACACGGATTTTATGTCAATTTGTATTTTGTGCATCCATTATACGACGTTTTACTTGAACTGATGTTCCAAAATTTATCAGAAGCCCAACTTCAATTCCAGTTGCTTTAAGATAATTTACAAGTTGAACTTCATGTATAGTAGACAATTCTTTAATGGCTTTAATTTCAAGAATTATTTTATTGTCAACAATGATATCAGCAATATAATCTCCGACCACTTCTCCATTGTAGTGCACCTTAATGGGTTTCTCCATATCAAATAATAAACCCAAAGAGTGCAGCTCAATAGCAAGAGAATTTTGATAAACTTTCTCTAAAAAACCTGAGCCAAGGGTATTGTGCACTTTATATGCGGCTCCAATGATTTGTTCAGTAATATCGTGATGCTTCAAGTTTGTCATGAATCCTATATCCAATTTTTCAATAATCTGTGTGAATCAGTGTAAATCCGTGTCAAAAAGCGTTCCAGAAACATGAATTACAATCTTGTATTATCTATGTCCTCAGTACACTATGTGGTTTTTTGGAGATCAAACATTTGAAATTCAGTAATCTAACTTTGCCAGGTCACGTTTTAGAACACTACCTCTTTTTTATAATTTGCAGACCCATTAAGTAACACTTTTTCCTTTTCGAGATCCGCATTCACCATGAGCTTCACCAGTTCTTTGAAGCGTACTTCAGGTTTCCACCCAAGCTTTTCCTGCGCCTTGCGTGAATCACTTATAAGTACATCAACTTCAGTGGGCCTGAAATACCTGGGATCAATTTCCACATGATCCTGCCAGTCAAGACCCGCATATTTGAAAGCCTCGGTCAAGAATTCTCTCACCGAATGCGTCTCACCTGTTGCGATAACATAATCCTCTGGCTCATTCTGCTGTAGCATCAGCCACATAGCCTCGACATATTCTTTCGCATACCCCCAGTCTTTCGCTTCAAGGTTGCCAGGATACAGTTTATCCTGCAGCCCAGGTATTACCAGTTGGTAATTTTTCCTGACACCAGCATAAGTATATTGAAACTTGCTTCCCCCGCCCGCAGGCGGCGCTTCCGTCGGGGGGTCTGGGGCTTGCCCCAGCGCAGGTCTTGAAGAGTTCGTATTTCTCATATCTTACCTTACATTTTCAATAGCATCCACTATTAGCGCCATTCCTCTTATCACATACATCAAAGTATCAATTCAGAAATGGTACTATAAGGCCTGCAAAAATGAAGAAATGGAAAAAGCATCATCAAAGTCGCCCTGGTCTTCCATCTCCTTTGCTATCAGGCATCATCTATGTTTTCCACATAGAAAGCCATATCCCTTATTATTCTCCAGCAGTCCTCTGATAATCTCCATCCTGCCAGTGGACAGATCGTGCAGAAATTTTTTGACCGAAATTATCAATCGTCAAGCTTCCACCATCTTTTCTATTCTTGAAACAGTATTCTTTAGCATGGTAATCTCTTGCCTTAATTCGAGAATTTCCTGATGCACACCTTTAAAACTTTTTAGCTCCTGGGTGATGGAATGAAGACCTGCCTTTGTAATGTTGGTGTGTTCCTCTTGTTTGTCTATAATTGCTCTGGTAAGACCTGTGTGCTCTTTTGATTCTTTAACAGAGAAACTCCGGTTATTGCAATCTTTGAAAGCTGAGAAGCAGAGAAGCTGCGAGAATAAGCTTCTATTGTTCTTATTTCCCCGTTATAGTCTTCAACTGAAATGTCTATAATTTCAGCAGCCTCAGGATAAATATTCTTAATGAATTTTATAAAAGTATCGATTTTTTCTTTATTTCCTCCAACCAGCACCTCTACTATCTCCGTTTCATTTTTTATATTCCTTGCACTGAAATTGTGAATTAAAATAGCTTCTGCTTCATCAAGCAAGAACGCCCTGTAGCCAACATTGTGTACCTTTTTGCCTTTTATCAGAATCCTGCGCTTTTCCATAGAGATTTCCTTTTCTTTGCTTCTTAATCTATTCTTATCCTTAATTATATTTACTGTATCCAAATACTAAAGCCTCAAGTTAAATCCTCTTTTACCGCATAGATCTATTAATTATAACCGCAGCAAGCGAAGTCGGTTAACTTCCGCCAGTGGGTGGCGCCTCCATCGGGCTCACTCAATGAGAGTTCGTTTTGAGTTGGTTTGAGTTCGTTGTTAACGTTTTTTAATTGTTTCAGTTGTTTTGTGCGTGGTGGTTATGTAGGGTTCATATCGTGCGCCGGATTTTTATAACCAGTACTGTATAAATTCAATATCATGGTAGAAAAATCTGCAGATAAATATTTATAAAATACCATTGGTTGCCACGGTTTCATGTCGGCGCGCAGCACAGTAAAAAAAATATAATATGTGTACTCTTAAACTGCTTCAGCAAGTTGTTTGTAAAGGAGTTCATTTGCCAGAGAGCTTGCAGAAATCCCCTTTTTCCTGGCACTTTCCTGAAGTCTCTTAGCAATTTGCATATCGACCTCCAACAGAAAGTGTCTCTTTTGAACATCTACTTCCATTTCAATTTCCTCAAGATTATTGAGATAGTCTGTACTATCATGAGTATCCCAGAAATCTGCGGCTTCCTCGTATGTTTTAAATTCTTCAGGTATTTTCTTAAGTTTTTTTGGCATGGTAATACTTCCGTTCTTTGTCTGTCATATCTCTCGCAGATATTATCAATCCAGTATTATATGATTTATATACGAAAACTATAAAAAGATATCGACCTGCGACAGTTCGCCCATATGCAACATACACATCCTCTCCATTGACTTTGCCCTTTTTTACTCGGCGAAATAACGCATCTGAATGCAAAGTTTCTTCCACTTCTTCGTTTGTGACATTATGCTTCTTTCTGATTTTGGTTACAAACCTCTCAATCCACAAGATTTCTTTAATCCGCATAATCCATATTTTCCCTATATTCACAGGCTCACTTTTATTATATCTCTCAGCCGCAAGCACGATAGCCCGCGCCGCATCCTCCACATACAGGAACTCCCGCGTCGCCTTCCCCGTGCCCCATACTGTTATCGAATCTGTGCCTGAATCGATAGCATCACAACATTTCTTGACTTCCGAACCAGCCTATCGTTTCCTTCAGCCCTTCTTCCAATCCATACTCAGGTTTATAACCAATCCTTCCCGCTCTCTCAATGCTCGCCCGCGAATGCATTATATCCCCCTCCCTCGGCTCAACATGCACAATCTCCAAGTTCTTACCACAGAGATTTATTATAACCTCAGCAAGCTCGTTAATCGTTACCGCCTCCCCGCTGCCGATATTAAAAATGCCAGATTCTCCACTCTCAGCAGCCATTATATTCGCTCGAACCACATCTTTGACAAAAATAAAATCCCTTGTTTGGAGACCGTCGCCATATATTACCAGCTTATCATCAGCAAACACTTTCGCTATAAACTTCGGGATAACAGCAGCATACTCCGAGCCCGGATCCTGCCTTGGTCCATAGACATTAAAATAGCGAAGTGAGACTGTAGGTTGATTATAAATTTCTCTAAATACATTGCAGTAATACTCGCCTGTCAATTTTGTTACCGCATAAGGAGATTTTGGGGCCAGCTGAGATGTTTCGGCAACTGGTGGGACTGCCGCATCGCCGTAGACTGCGCATGATGATGCATTAACAACCTTCCTGATGCCATTATCCTGCGCCGCGATCAGCACGTTCAGGGTGCCATTGATATTAACAATATTGCTGGCAACCGGGTCATTTACGCTCGCCGGAACACCGGGTATTGCAGCCAGGTGGAACACATAATCAACGCCCCTGAAACTCTGCTGAAGCAGGTCAAGGTCTGTTATGCTTCCCTTTATGAGCCTTACCTTATTATTCTCCAGCAGTCCTCTGATATTCTCCATCCTGCCGCTGGACAGATCGTCCAGAATAACAACTTCGTTATCCTTTGCCAGTTCTTCTGCAATGTTTGAGCCGATAAACCCTGCGCCGCCTGTGATCAGGACTTTTTTGTTATTCATTTGAATCCTTTGACTATCCACGTTTTATAAGCGTCTCAATTTCCCGTATGAACTTTTCCGCTCTTGACAGCGCATTTTCAGCTTCCGTCCTCGATATCGTCCCCACCGAATCATAGACTGCTGAATGTCTTTTTCTTCGCATACGGTCAAACATTATCACATCATATTTCTTGCCGCTTTCAAATCACGTTTTGCCAGATCAAGTGAGTCGCTAACTTTTTTATCGTCGATCGGCAATCTCTTTATAATGCCAGCTCTTTCGAGTTCATCAGTATTCACTTAATTCACCTATAAGCATCACTTTTTTCTCCTTTAGTACATTCCGTACAAATGGGTCCTTGTTCTGTATTCTCCCATTCAATTCATCAGGTGTAAAAAGAACATAATTTATCTCGCGTGAGAGCTGCGTTTCAAGTTTTTCTATGCAGAGTATAAGTTCATCTTCATGCACATGCCCGATTATGAAGAGATCTATATCGCTTTTGCCTCCTGCATTTCCTTCGGCAAAAGACCCATAGATGAATGCAGCTTTGATGTCGCCGATTTTCATCAGATTCTCGGTCAAAATCTTACCCACAGATTCAGTTTTAAGTATGATATTCGTCAATTCTGCATATATGGACATGCTTTTATTGACTGCGTAATATTTTAAGTTGCCTTTTCTTGCACTTGTTAGCAATCCAATTTCTTCCAGGTTCTTAAGCTCTCTCCTGACGGCATTTGTATTCTCGTTCGTCCTTCGTGCAATCTCCCTGACATACAACTCAGTCCCTGGATTGAGAAGAAAGAGCGTCAACAACTTTACTCTTGTTTTAGACGTGAATAAATTTTCAAGCATTGAATACAAATTGTACTCAATCGTATAAAAATATTACTCACTATTTCAATAGCATCCACTATTAGCGCCATTCCCCTTATCACTTACATCAGTGTATCAATTCAGAAATGGTACTATATTGCCTCTTGAATCTTATTCTCAGATAAACTTGAATATTTCTTCACTATTCCAATGAAGATATGTTCCTGCAAAAAAGAGGATACGGAAAATCCATCCTCAAAATCCCCAAACTCCTCCATATCTTTTGCGATCAAACGGGTCTGCACCTTCGTAACAGGAAGACGTGAAAGGATATTCATGAAATAACCGATTGATTTTGCCCTGTCAGAAGAGATGTTCTTTATCGCTCCGCAATTGATACAATAAGGATGCGATTTTAATCCCTTCAAATGCCCCCTGAACTCATAAGGAAGCCAGACTTTCTGGATAGTACCGCATATCTTATGTTCGCAGGTCATTTAGCTCCTCTCATTTTTTCATACCCTGTTATAAGCAATTTGTGCTCCAACCTGCCATTAATACTATTTCGATATACATAAACCTTCCACTCGCTTTTCGCTATCCCCCCTTTTTCTGAGTGACGATTTCATTGATCAGCCTTTGGATCTAAAAACTCTATTATAGTAAACATAGCCTGAGATCAATATCCCCGCAGCATCCGCCAGCCAATCCATAATACTCATTTCCCTTCCCGGAACAAAGCTCTGGTGCACTTCATCAGAAGCTGCATACACAAGAGAAAATCCCATGCTTGCAACAAAACCAATTGAAGTTGCAGGCATGAACGCTTTCAGGCTCAGCCACCCGAAAGGAACGTACTCTGCAAAGTGCATCACTTTATCCTGATGGGGAAAAAGCGGTTTTACCGGGATGGCTTCCGGTCCCTGGCTTGAAAGATAGAAGATCAAAATGGCATAGCTCACAAGCCCCGCAATCCAGAATATCCTTGCTATTTTGGTGCAGATCCCTCTAAGTAATTTTTAAAGAAAGCCGCAAAAACGCCGACGAAAAGTCCCAAAACAGCAGCAATTGCTATATTCATAGTTCTTTTCTGACCAATCACCGCAGGATCTGTTGGCGGAGTTAGTAGTTCCACAACGTTTGGGGTGGTATTAACGTTTGGACTGAGATCAACGCCTGAGTCGGGATTATCCAACTCTATCATTTTAACCTGTAATTCAGCAAGCTTCGCGTCTATCAATTTAAGTCGTGCATTCAATATAGTTAATTCTGGGTTTGATTGTATCAGCTGCTGCGCAAAACTCGTGTATATTCTACCATCCTCTTTTATGGACATCAGATCAACTATCTTATATTCAATTTCAATTTGTTTATCTTTATATCCAAACCTTTCCGCAACAAGGGATAAATTTCTCAATCTATTGATCTCAAAATCAGCTTCTTCTGCCAATATTTTCTTAATCTCAGCATTGATATCCTCTCTTTGTTTTGCATATAAAATGGATAAATTTATTAATCGTGGGTAGTCATTTTGCGATTTTTCACGGGATAATTTCTCAAAAGAGATTCTGTTTAGCTCATCAACAGACACATTAATATACTGCCACAAATATTTCTTCATCATTTCCGGCTCATTCCCTTTGAGCTGCAGCAGGATTTGATTTGTATTCCCGACGCTTCCTACTTTCAGGCTGCTAAGCGTGGTCAGGGCTTCATTTTTGGAAGCTTCGCCATCCTGCGCAGCAGTTTTTTGAATGACAGGTTGAGATTTTAGTAATTCAATTGCATCAGCTAAAGGAATTTTTGGATTAGATATATACGACAATTTTGCTTCAGTCTGATATTCATCCTGAAGTACCAAAAATGAATAAAAACCAGACGTGATCAAAGACACAAGGACAATAGCCAGAATTAACGATCTGTTTTTCCATATTACTCTCAAATAGTCCCGCAGGTCTATTTCTTCGTCAATGATTCCATTCTCCATGAAGCGATATAAAGGTCAATGGATAATATAAATATATTGATTTGAAAAGTAACAGGTAAGGATTTGCAGAGGAATAACTTAGTAAGTTATTCCACGGTCATATTTTACACGCATACAAACCCCCATCCTGTGATCCCACATAAACGATCCCATCCCGAACCACAGGAGAGGCGGTAATCGTCCCATTCGTAGCACAAATACCTGTCACTTTACCATCCATTTTATCAAGCTTATACATTTTCCCATCCAACGCACCAACAAAAACCGATCCTTTTTCAACGACGGGTGAAGCATAAATTGGGAAAAGCTGCTCTGACTTCCAAACAAGCTCTCCGCTGCTGGCATTCAGGGCATATACCTTTCCATCATATGAGGCAGCATAAAGCGTATTATTCAAATGTGTTGGAGGTGAGTCAACAGAAAAACCAGTTTCATATCTCCACAACGATTTCCCGGTTCGCGCGTCCAGAGCATTGATATTTCCGCTAATGTCTCCGATGTAGATAATGTTATTGATCAGGATCGGCGACGACCATATTCTGGTTTTAACGTCATGATCCCATTTCAGGGCACCATCATTCCTGTCAAGAGCATATACTGTCCCATTGTATGATGTAAAGTAGATCATATTATCTTTACTAGCAGGCTTTGAAACTATTGTATCACTGGCAGTAAATTTCCATTTCAGGGCATTACCCGAAAGATCATAAGAATTCATCGTATTGCCGGTGCCGAAATAGAGATCCTTTCCATCTACCAGGACAGGTGAAACCGATGCAGAAACATCCGGAACCTTGATCAATGAAGTCTTATCAGTTATTAAATTCCTTACAAATATCTTTATCAATGGACCCTGCCGGATCGCAGTATAAAGCGTATCTTCCGAGATCTCAAGAGGTGTGGGCATGGTCGGGATATCCTGCCTCCATGCAAGGAATGATCCATTGATATCTAAAGCAAACAGATCTTTATCTGAGGTTGCGTATATGATGCTGTTCCTAATTATTATGTCGTATATCTTTTTCCCGGTATCGTATTTCCATATAATATCCATTTTTTCGGGTTTTTCAGGCGTAAGCGCAATGGCGCCCGTTCGATTGCCCGGATTACTCATGTATCCAGGGTCAACCAATGAACCGTCTAAGATCTGCTTGTTGCTGATGCTGATGTTCTTGACCGTTACATTATTAATATACATAGAGTAAGCATTGATCGGTCCTGTTTCATATGGCGTGCCTTCGGTTGCATAGGGAACCACCAGTGTGAAATTGCCATTTGCATCGGAAATTGTTTTAACGATGTAATTAAATGTCCTGTTCGTATTTGTTCTTACAGGGACAAATATTTCAAGTATGGTATTTGGCGAAGTTGTTCCCCTGATCATCGCGCCGCGCACATATTCAAATATTTTGATCTTTTTTACATTGATCGTATTTGAACCTGTAGTATTGGATTCATATACAAGCCTGTAATGGGACAATCCCTCGTCCCGGATATTTAATGGGTTTTCGATTGATGAGCCATCGAGCAGGTACAACCTGGCAAAAATCGTATTATAATAATTATTGTTCAATAGATTGGTTTTAACAATGGAATTGGGGGCTGGAACGTCAAAGGAGTAGTAATAATTTGACATGTTCTTACCTGCTATATCAAGGATATGCCCGTATTTCCCATATACGATATCCTCGAATCCGAATCCTGTTTCATCATCCACAATAACATATCTTGCTCTTCTCTGGTCAAGGATATCATTTGCTGTTTTTTCAGAATCCGCCGTAAAGTATTGCGCAGCAGCAATAATCCCTGCCTGGAAATTATTGGCGACCACAGGACGCCGGGCAACATATTCGATCCAGTTGCCATAGTCCGCCCATGCCATTACGCCGTATTCAGGGCTTTCCCGGGGATTATCATAATAACTTGTCTCTGGCGTATTATTTCGCATCCAGATAAGGGCATCCCGCCAATCTCCCGCAACTTCAGGTGTTTCTGTAGCTAAAGCATATGCCACGTACGCTGTAGGCAAACCAATCAGCAGTATCAGGAATGTAAAACTTGCAATCGTTTTAGTGTTTAAAACGAAGTTTTCATCAAAGATCATTCTATTAATAAAATATGCTGCAAAAAATGCCACAAATATGGACATCAGGTAAGAAAAACGGACTTGATTGAAGGTTAATAGTATTATTACCAAACCTGATATCAAAAACAACAGCTTCTCAGGCGCAAATCTATAACCAAGCTCGGATACGATATAATAAAAGAGCCCTATTAATGCAAAAAAAAGCGTAAAGCCAAAAGGAATGGAGAAATACAGCGTAGTTATGAATGCAAAATAGTCTTCTGCAAAAGGCTGGGTTTCAATAATCGTTCCAACTACGTTCTCTCCAGCTAAATATTTCATCGCCTCATCAAAAATACCAAATTCTTGAGGGAACAGCATTATTGACCCTGCCAAAAGAAACCCGAAAAAAACAATAGCTACTGGATACATTAATTTATGAATCCTCTTCTTCAGCATTATATTTGACAGTACCCCGGGGAGGATCACTGCAGAAAAAAAAGTAACTATACCCAATACCTGGTAAAGTGGGATCCAGTGTAATAGAAATAAAAGCACCGTGATAATAAGGGCGGTCAATGCTGTAACAGCCCCGATCAATATCAAGTTTTCAGATGTCTTTCCTCTATACAGGTTCACTCCATACTGGATAATAAAAAACATGCTGATTATTGCAATGTATATCTGAGCAGCGCTCCAGGTGAATACCATTCCACCAATAAATATGCCTGCAAGGACGGCAAAAATAAGACTATTGTATTTCATGGATATAATAAGTAAAAGAAGAACCATAGTAAATAAGAACACTTCAGCTACATGATGGTCGGTTAATCCCAATCGGGAAACCGTTATATGGGCTGGCATAATAGCGAACAGAAAAGCAGATAAAAGACCTAACTTCCTGTCATGAAGTTCTTTCCCGATAAAAAATATGGGGATAACCGTTATGGCTCCGAGCGCAACCGGAAATATCGCTGCAACTGTTTCGATCGTGTGGGTGGTTGGAGAACCAGAGCTTATTAAAAGCGTAATAAAAGCTATCGCCAGGTCATAAAAAGGCATCCAGCCTACATTATAACCCAATGGATAATTCACATAGGAATCGAACCATAAGAAGGAAGGAAAGTTCTGTACGCTGTAGGTGATAAGTCGTAAGTGGTAGTAAACATCAAAATCCGGGAAAATCACGCTGCTGCCAACAAATATTTTATTGACAGCTGCAAACCTTAATAAGAGAGCTAGCAGAAAAATCAAAAATAGAAGGAAATATGCAACTGTTTTGGTATTTTTACCGGCTACCGGAGTTATTGAAGGCTCTGGATGTATTCGTGATTGTTTCTTTTTCTTGTTCGTGCTATCGAAATTCGATCTCTTCTTATTTTTAACTTCCATGAGCTACCAGCAAAGTCCAACATATTCAACATCTTTTCCAGGGGTAAGCATGTGCCGCCCGTCTATGATTATCCTGTTTTTCATGACCTTGAATTCCTTATCAAGCGACCTGAACTCATCCCATTCTGTCATTACAAGGCACGCATCAGTGCCCCTCAATGCATCCTCTGCTGAACTGTGATATTCGACGCTGCCAAAGAGCTTTTTCATATTCTCGTTCGCCATAGGGTCATATGCAAGGACTTTCGCCCCGTTATCGAGCAGTTCCTTTATCACCGGAATA
>Ga0180015_1000302_pt1 | contig 14504 bp, 15 predicted proteins | sample KR13_S2_MetaG_FD_116508 | JGI IMG/M metagenome (GOLD analysis project Ga0180015, IMG submission 116508) | Groundwater microbial communities from the Olkiluoto Island deep subsurface site, Finland - KR13_S2_MetaG | ecosystem: Environmental > Aquatic > Deep subsurface > Groundwater | place...
AAAATGAAACAAATTTATATGGACAATGCTGCAACAACAAGGGTTGATGAAAGAGTCGTGAAAGAGATGCTTCCTTATTTTGATGAGGGGTTTGGAAATGCTTCTTCTGTTCATTTTAAAGGACAAGAGGCAAAAAATGCCCTTGAGAAAAGCAGGAAAATAATTGCCAAGTCAATAAATGCAAGAACAAATGAAATCATATTTACTTCTGGAGGAACAGAGTCAAATAATCTTGCATTAAAAGGTTTGTTTTTTGAAAATTATCCTGAAAAAAATCATATTATTACAACTAAAATAGAACATGATTGCGTGTTAAATACCTGCAAATGGTTAGAGACTCAGGGAGCAAAAGTAACTTATCTTGATGTTGATTCAGATGGTTTGATTGATTTAAATCAGTTAAAAAATTCTATTACAGACAAAACAATAATTGTTTCAGTTATTCATGGAAATAATGAGATAGGAACAATTCAGGATTTAGAAAAGATTGGGGAGATTTGCAGGGAAAAACATGTTTTGCTTCATACAGATGCTTGCCAGAGCTATACAAAGGTTGCTGTTGATGTTAAAAAACAAAACCTTGGTTTAGTCACCTTAAATTCACATAAGATTCATGGGCCAAAAGGTGTTGGGGTTTTGTATATTCGGGAGAATATCAAGATAACTCCTGTTTCTCATGGTGGAGGGCATGAAAAAAATCTTAGAAGCGGAACAGAAAATATATCTGGAATTGTTGGTTTTGCAAAAGCAGTGGAGATTGCAAGTGATAAAAATGTTAAAAAAATGACTGCATTAAGAAATAAATTAATAAGTGAAATTTTAAAACTTCCTAATACAAAACTTAATGGCCCTAGAACAGAAAGATTATGCAATAACATTAATATTTCATTTAATAATATTGAAGGTGAGGCAATAGGAGGTTATTTGGAAAATTACGGGATTTGCACTTCAACAGGTTCTGCTTGTGCTTCACATTCTTTAGAGTCAAGTCATGTTTTAAAGGCAATAGGATTAACTCCATTGCAATCAAATAGTTCAATAAGAATTAGTATCAGCAAGTATACAACAGAGGAAGAAGTTGATTATGTTTTGGAAAAATTAAATAAAATAGTGGAGAAATTAAGGAAGATTAGTCCTTTGGTGAGATGAAATGAAAAACGCAGATTTACATACACATAGTATTTATTCTGATGGAGAATTAACTCCAAAAGAAATAGTAAAGAGAGCAAAAAGAAAAGGCATTAAATATTTGGCATTAACAGATCATAATTCAGTTGAAGGAATTGAAGAAGCAATTAAAGAAGGAGAAAAATTAGGAATAATTATTATTCCATCAGTAGAATTGATGGTTAAGGAAAATGAAGTTTTAGGATATTTTATTGATTATAAAAATATTAATTTAAAAAAAGATTTGAAGAGAGCTTCTTATTATGAAAATGAAAAAACTAAAAGAAGAATAAATGAATTAAAAAAGAAAGGGTTTGATATTTCTTATGAAAAATTTGTTAATTATTTTTCATATTCTAAAGATAATCATAATAAAGGTCATTTAATTTATTATTTTAGTAAAATTCAAGGTCATTCTAGGAAAGATATTTTAAATATACTTGATGGTTTAAAAATTAAAAAACCTATAAAGAAAAATTTGAGTGTAACTAAAGGAATAGAACTCATTAAAAAATATAGTGGAATTCCTGTTCTTGCACATCCTTGGATAAATAAAAAAAAATTTACTGAAAAAAATGTTAAAAAATGGGTTAAGGCAGGATTAAGAGGAATAGAGATAGAAAATGGTGAAGAATTTAATTTTGGGCGGACAAAAGAATTTGTGAAAAAAATTAAAAATATGGCTAAAAAATATAATTTAATTATAACTTCTGGAAGTGATTATCATGGAGAAACAATGATAAAATTTACGGGAACTCATAAATTGGGAAATTATAATTGTGATGAAAAAATTGTAAAACAACTTGAGGAATTAAAAATTTATAATGACAAAAAAAATAACTAAAAAAACAAAGTTAAGCGAATTACTTAGTGCAAATCCTGATGCAGCAGAAATCCTGTTTGATGCAGGAATGAGCTGTTGCGGTTGTCCTTGTTCACAGCAAGAATCAATTGAACAAGGTTGCCTGGCTCACGGGATGAGTGCAAAACAAATTGATGAATTAATTGAGAAGTTGAATAAAGAATGAAAAAAATTATTTTGAGTTCAGATGGAATCACTTCCAAAAAAATCGCAAAAGAATTCCTTAATTTATTGGATAAAAAACCTTCTGAAGCTAATGTTTTAATAGTGCATAGTGCAAAATCAAAAGAAGATTTTGGATATTTAAAAGAAGCAGAAGATGAATTAGTTGAAATAGGAATTAATGAAAAAAATTTGATTTATTGTGATCTTAATAAAAATCATTTATCTGTGCCTGCAAATTTTGATGTAATTTATTTTTGCGGTGGCAATACATATAATATTCTAAACAGGATTAGAAAATTTGATTTAGATAAATTAATAAAAAATTTTGTGAAGAATGGGGGCTTTTATTTTGGAGTTAGTGCAGGAAGTATAATTATGTGCGAAAACATTGATATTGCAGGGTGGGGTGTTGAAGGAGATAAAAATGAAATTGGTCTTAAAAATTTAAAAGGATTAAATTTGACTAATGTTGCTATTTTCCCTCATTATAAAAATGAGTTCAAACAAGAGGTTGATGAATTTAGTGTAAAAGTTGATTACCCTGTGGAAGCTTTAAGGGATGGGGAAGCAATTGTAATAAAAGGAGATGATATTAAAAAACTAAAATGACCATAAAATATTCAAAAAAAGTAATGCAGCACTTCCTGCATCCTAAAAACATGGGGGAGATAAAAAATCCAGACGGAGTTGGAAAAGTTGGGAATCCTACTTGCTTACTTCCCGATGAAAAAATTTATTCGAATAATGGATTTATTGATATAAAAAATGTTGAAAAAAATGATTTGGTTTTTTCTCATAATTTAACAAAAAATAAAATTCTTGAAAAATTTTCAAGGAATTATGAAGGAAAAATAATTAGATTCAAAAATGCTCTCGGATATATATCTTTAACTCCTGAACATTTAATTTATGCTTTAAGTCTTCCTATCCGAAATAAGTTTAAAAGAAATAAAGGAAAAAGAGATTTAATCCCTGCTTGGTATCATGCAGATCAATTAAAAAAAGGGGATATTATCCTATACCCTTTCTCACAAAATGAAAAAGATAAAAAATATTTGACAATAGATATTCCAAAACCAAAATACGATTTTAAAAGTAAGAATATACCTTTAAGAATTCCTTTAAATTTTCAATTATTAAAATTAATGGGATATTTTATCTCTGAAGGTAATGTTCAAGATAAACCTTGTAAGACTTATATTTCTTTTGCATTACATATTAAAGAAGTTGATATTGCAGCAGATATTAAGAAAATCGTTAAAACATTATTTAATTTAGAAATAAAAATTAGAAAAGTTAAAGAGAAGAATGGTCTTGTAGTGTATATTTACAATGCCCAATTGGCAAGATTCTTTAAAAAATTATTTGGAAATGGAGCAGCTAATAAAAAATTTCCAGAATTTATTATGGACTTACCATTTGGGAAACAAAAATCACTTATAAGAGGTTTATGGAGGGGAGATGGTTATATTAGTTTAAATAGAAAGGGACCAAGAGGAGGGTATGCAACTATTTCCTATCAATTAGCTCAACAGATTAAACTTCTTTTATTGAGGCAGGGAGTGATTTCTTCTGTTTATGTGGAGAAAGAAAAAACTTCTAAATGGGCAAATCATAAAAAAGTTTATAGAATTCATGTTGGACAAAGAGAATCCTTAAAAAAACTTTGTAAAATTTTGAATTTGAAATATTCTCCTAAATCATATGAATTAATTAGTTCATGGATTAATCATGGTTTTTTGTATACTCCCATTACAAAAATAGAAAAAATAAAATATATCGGAAAAGTTTATAATTTGGAAGTTGAAAAAACTCATTCATTTTCTTCAGAAGCGTTTTGTCTTCATAATTGCGGGGATATAATGTATGTTTATATCAAGGTTGATAAAAAGAAAAAGATAATCAAAGACATAAAGTTTAAGACTTTTGGATGCGCAGCTGCAATTGCTACTTCTTCTGTAATAACTCAGCTTGCAAAAGGAAAAAAATTTGAAGATGCTAAAAAAATTACCAGAGATGGAATTGCAAAATCTCTTGATGGTTTGCCTCCAATTAAAATGCATTGTTCTAATCTTGCAATTGAAGCCTTGAAAAAAGCAATACTTGATTATGAAGATAAAGCCAAGCATTCCATTACTCTGCCCAAGCGTGGTCAAAGTAAAGCTATTGAGGATTATGAAAAGAAAAACAATTAAGACACATTAACTTTTAAGAGATTAAATATAAAGATTTATATAGATTTATTTGGCATTGTTTTTATGAAAATTGAGAAAAAATTAAAAGAATTAGGCTATGTTACTGGCGGAAATATTAAATTAAATAAAACAGGAATAGTTTTGGACATTGGAAAGGATTATTATCGTGATGATGGGCTTGTGTCTTCTATGCTGGAACATGAAATTCAATTTGGTAAAGAATTTAATATTGATTCAAATGAAATAAGCCAAAAATATTCTGACAAAAACAAAAATAATAAGGGAGAATTTGTCAGCAGTCATTTGATATGGTGTATTTATTCCAGTTCAAGATTATTTAGCTCAAAGGAAAAAAAAGTGAATATTTTTTGCAAAGCTGTGAGTGATTGTTATGCTCATTTAGATAAAATGCAAAGAGATGCTCTTTATTTGTTTGCTCATGGATATGCAGAAGCTAATGCTGTTTTGAGAACTAAAAATAATTTTGTTATGAAAAATTGGTTTGCAGACAAAAAATATTCAAGATTATACTCCTTTTTTGATTTAGCTGTCTTGGACGGGGAATATAAAAAAACTGCTTGTAGTTTGGTTGGGAGTGTTTTAACAGAATCAGAAAATTTTTCATGGAATTTAATCTCCAAAACAACAAAGCCATATCTTAAAAAACTTTTAGATTCTAATAAAGATTAATTAAAAATTAATTCCTGATTGTGTCTACATAATCTAACCCTTTTTTTGTTATAAAATAATATGTTTGAGAGGGTTCAATATTTTGATTAATTATGTTTTTATCTAATAATTCTCGCCCTGTTATTGCATCAATTAATCCTTTTCTCCCCAACTCCATAGCTCCTATTAAATTATGATTATCTTGAGATAATTCTTTTCGAGTATATTTAAACATGTCATTTTGAGAATCATAAAATTGTTTTAACAAACTTTTTTCTTTTTCAGTTAATTTAATTTCTTCTTCCACTGTTAATTCAATTCCCATTATTTTTTAATTATTAATAAATTTAAAAGCATTATTATCTTCAAATATATATGAATATAGAAAAAAAATTTCTAGAGACAATTAAAAAATATAGGTTGTGCAACAAGAAAGAAAAAATTCTTGTAGCATTGTCTGGGGGCAAGGATTCTGCTGTAACTGCTTATTTATTAAAGAAGTTTGGATATAATATAGAAGGGCTTTATATTGACTTGAAAATAGGAAAATATAGTGATGATTGTTTTAAGGCTGTAAATGAACTTTGTGAAAGATTAAAGATTAAAGTTTATATTTATAATATTAAAGAAAAACAAGGGAAGAGCATAAAGGAGATTTGGGAATCAGTGAAAAAAAAGAAAGATTTGAATAATTGTGCCATTTGCGGGGTTTTTAAAAAATGGATTTTAAATAAAGAAGCAAGAAGATTAAAAGTAAATAAAATTGCAACAGGGCATAACCTTGATGATGAGGTTCAGACATTTTTAATGAATGTTCTTAAAGGAAGCCCGGAATTAAGTGCAAATTCCGGAGCAATTACAATGAATATTTCTGATAAAAAATTTATTCCAAGAATAAAACCTTTATTTTATATTGATGAATCTGAAATTTTAAAATATGCTAAAAAAAATAAACTGGTTTTTGTTCAGGGAAAATGCAGGTATTCCCAGGAATCTTATAGGGGAGAAGTAAGAGATTTTGTAAATAAATTATCTTTTAAAAATAAAACCAATATCATTAACAATTTTGAAAATATTATTAATTCAGTCAAAAATAATAAAAAAATAAAAATGCAATATTGTGAAAAATGTGGAGAGCCTTCAAGGGGAAAAATCTGCAAAAAGTGTGAATTTGTTGGTTTTTGAGATATACTTTAAGGTATAACAATGTTTAAAAAATTTTTATTTCTAATTAAATATGGAAAAAGAGAGTGATGAAGAAAAAAGATACAGGTTTTTTCCATTATTACCTGGAGATAATCCAAAAAAAAATGATGTTGTTGGAGAGGCAGGAAATTTTATTGAAAATTTGGAGCTGAATATAGAAAATGCAGGAATGTTTAAAATAATGGGAACAAATCCTGAAAAAACATTTTTAATTTCTGGGCCTCCAGGGGTGGGAAAAACATATGGTATTCAAGCATTAAATAATCATATGAATAAAAGAATAAAAAAAGACTTGTTTAGCCAGGACTCAAAAATAGATTTATCTGAATTAGGAGTGCTTTGCTATCCTTATGATATTGGAAGATATGGAACTGCATTTATAAACAGGGGTAGCAGGATAGTGCAGGCATTTTTTGATAATTGCTTTTATATGGCAAGCAAGGGAATAAATGTTTTAGCATATATGGATGAAGTAGATGCATTGCTGTCTGACAGGAAAAATCAATTTCAATCTCATAAAGAAGATGCAAAGGTTCTTGAGACAATTATGAAAAATATGCAGATTGCCCATGACACAGATAATATGTATGTTGTTTTAATGACTAATCTTGAAGAAATGTGCGACAAGGCAGCAATAAGAGCAGGAAGAATAGATGCAAGAATTGAACTTAAACTTCCAATAGATGAAGAAAGAAGGTTTTCTTTTGTTAAGGCAATTAAAAAAGTAAATAAAAATGCAGGCTATAAAGTAATAAGGGGGGCAAATATTGATAATTTAGTGGAAATGTCTAATAATTTTAGTTATGCTGATATATTTCAGGTAGTAGAAAATTCAGTAAAAAAGAGAGTAAAAGAATTAATTATTTCAGACAGAAGGATTGTGCAAAATTGTTATGTTGCTGGAAAAAGATTAGAGGATGGATTAAAAGAGCATGCAATTTCTTTTAAATTAAAAGAATCCAGGAAGATTGGTTTTTGCAGGTAATTCCAAGGCTTTGCACAGAAAGTAGTTAGATTATCAAACTAATTGTTTTTTTGAACGAGAAGTTGGGAAAAATGGGGAAAAAATGTTAAGTGAATGAAAAGTCAAAAATTATTTAAAACTTTTACTTATTTCTTCTTTCCAAAAACTTGGGAGGGGATTTGAGACAAATCCTCTAAAATTCCCAGAGTAAATATAAGCTAATCCTTTATCTTCCCCATATTTCTTAAAATTATTTTGAGTATCTGAATATATTTTTTGTATGATTTTTCTTTCAAATTCTTTTTGAAGAAGTGAGGATTTTTTCAATGCTAAAAAATCAGCCTGCCTAAGAATATTTATTTCAAGATTAGATGAATTTTGAGAGATAAATAAGATGTTGATATTTTTATGTCTCGCGATTAGAATCAGCTGGCTCAACATTTTATTTGCGTTACTCATTGAGCTTCTTGAATTAAAAAGTATTCCCCCTTCATCTATTAAGACCCAAGAATCATTTTCTAATTTTGATATATCTGATACAACTTCTATCCAAGAAGGGAACTCATTAGATTTAAATCCTATTGCAAAACATTTTTCTTTATATTTTGAATAGATATTTTCAAGTAATTTAATACCAAATGCCGTCTTACCAGAACCTCTTGCCCCAATTATAATTCCTATTTGACTATCTGATTCAAGAGTTTTATCAAACCAAGTTTTATAACATCCATCAATAGTTTCAAGAATCTTAAAAGGAACATATTTGGGTTTTATTGCCTCTCTTTTGTTTTTTATTTTATTTTCTCTGGACTTATTAGATGTTTTTTTAATTATTTTGATTATTCCTTTAACAAGATAATATGGAATTTTAATAAGGAAAAATAAACTTTTTCCAAGATATCTCCAAAATTTAGATTTCTTTTTAGTTCTCTTTTTTGTCATTATTTTAAATGGGAAAGATGTTTTAATAAAACTATCTATGTTGAACGAAAAGTACCGGAAGAATACAAAAAAAGGGATGGCTCAAAGGTTCAAAATTACGATTATTAAGACTTTACGTTCACTCATTTTTTGCACACAGACTTTTCGTGCAAAGTCCAATCCCAAATAAACTTCTTAGTGGTTATAAATATTTAAATACTAAAAATATTTAGTTTGGTTCTTATACAATGAATAGTATATGGATAAAAGATAATATACAATATATTGTATGCTATTAAAAAAATGGAATGCCCGTATTGTTCAGACACTTTATTAAAAGTAACTGATAAAAGAAACTCTCCTGAGGGAATAAGAAGAAGAAGAGAGTGTTTAAAATGCAAAAAAAGATTTACAACTTATGAAAAAATAAGTGAGTGTGATTTTTATATTATAAAAAAAGATAATAAAAGAGAAAAATTTAACAGGGAAAAATTAGAAAAAGGGATTAAAAAAGCATTTGAAAAGCGTCCTGTTTCAACTGAGCAAATTGATAAAATGATAAACAAAATTGAAGAACAATTAAGACGAAAAGGTAAAAAAGAACTTAAAAGTTCTATTATTGGTGAATTAGTTATGAAAAAAATAAAACAGCTTGATAATGTTGCACACATAAGGTTTGCGTCTGTTTATCAGGATTTTCAAAATATTCAAGATTTTAAATCAGCTTTAAAAAAAATTTAAATGGTTTCAAAAATTCGTAAAAGAGATGGAAGTGTTGTTCCTTTTCAAAAGGAAAAAATTACAAAAGCAATCTGGAATGCAGTCAAGGCAGTTGGAGGAACAGACAAGTCAAAAACAGAATATCTTTCAGATTTGGTAATGAAAACACTTAATCATAAATATAATGAATCTGAGATACCTGAAGTAGAAGATGTTCAGGATACTGTTGAAAAAATTCTTATTGAAGAAAGGCATGCAAAAGTTGCCAAGGCATATATTCTTTATAGAAAAAGTCATGAGGAATTGAGAAATGTTAAAGGACTTTTTGATACTATTGAGGCAGTAGATGATTATATTGGATTAAATGACTGGATGGTGAAAGAAAATTCAAATATGGGTTTTTCATTGCAGGGATTAAATAATTATATTGCAACAAAAATAATTTCTAATTATTGGGTTAGAAGAGTTTATCCCCAAGCAATAAGACATGCTCATGAAACAGCTGACTTGCATGTTCATGATTTGGGTACACTTGGGGCATATTGCGCTGGATGGGACTTAAAAGATTTATTAATAACTGGTTTTACAGGCGTGCCTGGAAAAGTTTCTTCAAAACCCCCAAAACATTTTAGAACAGCATTGGGACAGATTGTTAATTTCTTTTATACATTACAAGGAGAAACAGCTGGAGCACAGGCTTTTTCAAATTTTGATACTTTGCTTGCCCCATTTATCAGGTATGATAATTTGAATTATAGTGAAGTGAAGCAATCAATGCAGGAATTTTTATTTAATTTGGCTGTTCCTACAAGAGTTGGATTTCAAACTCCATTTACAAATATTACTATGGATTTAAAAGTTCCAAATTATATGGAAAATGAACCAGTAATTATTGGGGGGGAATTTCAGAATTCTACTTACAAGGAATTTAAAAAAGAAATGGATATTCTTAATCGTGCTTTTGCAGAAGTAATGCTTGAAGGTGATGCACAGGGCAGGGTTTTCACTTTTCCAATACCTACTTATAATATAACCAAGGATTTTGACTGGGATAATCCTGAGTATGACTTAATCTGGGAGATGACTGCAAAATATGGTGTTCCTTATTTTTCTAATTTTATTAATTCAGATATGAAACCAGAAGATGCAAGAAGCATGTGTCCTCTTGCAGGAGATGAAAAAGTTCTGATTAAATCATCCAGAGGTCGAAATTTAGAATATGGAGAAATTAGAAATATCTATGAGAGTCAAAAAAAAGGGAAGTATGAAATATATAGTGATGGGAAATTTGTTGAAGGGAAATTTAATAAATTTAATAATCAAAAAATGATAAAAGTTATCCTTAATAATGGTCATGAAATTAAAATGTCCTCACACCATCTGAATTACGTGCATGATAGTAAAAAAATTATTGTATTAGAAGGAAAAGATTTAAGGGAAGGGATGCATCTTCCTTATTCTTTGGAAAAATTCAAGGGGAAAGGAGGCAAGAGGGATTTAGGATATTTTGTTGGGGCTTATGCAGGAGATGGAAGTTTTGATAGAGAAACTAGTGTGGTTTTTTCATTAGAAAATCATTTTAAAAAAAGAGTTATCTTAAAATTAAAAGAAATAGCTTTAAAATATTTTGGGGATCATGTTTCTATTCAGGAAAGTAAAAAATCTAGCCTGGTTACACTTAAAATTCATTCTAAGGCTGCAGTTGGTTTATGTAAAGATTTTGTTGAAGGAAAAGAGAGAGAGAAACATTACAAAGCTCGTTTATTTGACATGAGTTTAGAATTTAGAAAAGGAGTAATAGAGGGACATTATGATACAGATGGGGGGAATAGGAATAGGATTTATACTTCTTCTAAAAAAATGGTGGAAAGTCTAAATATGTTATGCGCTACATTAGGTACAACAACAAGTGTTTACAAAGATGAAAGAGAAGGTAGATTTGGAAAAGAGCCAAACTATTCTGTTTTGATTTATCAATTAAACAGGAAAAAGTATGGCAAAATCTGGTTTAAAGATAAAAAAAGATTATGGGTTAGCATAAAAGAAATTAAATTAATTAAAAACAATACTGCTTATTGTTTTGAGGTTGAAAAAGATGAACCTATTTTTACAGTTGGAACTACTGGGATCTTAACTCATAATTGCAGATTGCGCATAGACAATACAGAACTTAAAAGAAGAGGCGGGGGTTTATTTGGTGCAAATCCTCAAACAGGTTCTTTAGGGGTGGTTACTATAAATCTTCCAAAAATAGGTTTTACATCTATGACAGAAGAAGATTTTTTTAATAAATTATCTGCATTAATGGAACTGGCAAAAGAAAGTCTTGAGATAAAAAGAAAAGCGATTGAGAGATTTACAGAAACAGGGCTTTATCCTTATTCAAAATTTTATTTAAGAACTGTAAAGCAAAGATTTGGGGAGTATTGGAAAAATCATTTTGCTACAATTGGCATGCTTGGAATGAATGAGGCAATTATGAATTTTATGCCTGGGGAAAATATAGCCACTCCGAGGGGAAAAGAGTTTTCATTAAGAGTTTTAAGATTTATGAGAGAAAAACTTCAGGAGTATCAAAAAGAAACAGGAAATATATATAATTTAGAAGCTACTCCCGGTGAAGGAACATCTTACAGATTTGCAAGAAGAGATAAGAAAATTTTTGGAAGAATTATTGTTGCCAATGAAAGAGAAATGAGAAGCAAAGAAGTCAAACCATATTATACAAACTCTTCCCAGCTTCCAGTTAATTATACATCTGATTTGTTTGAAGCACTAGAGCTTCAGGATGAGCTTCAGACCCAATATACTGGTGGAACTGTTTTTCATGGTTTTGTAGGAGAAAGATTAAACAAAGAGTCAGTTAAAAAAATAGTTAAAAAAATTGCTGAAAGTTTTAAATTACCTTATTTTACAATAACCCCAACTTTTTCAGTATGTCCTCAGCATAAATACATATCTGGAGAGCATTTTTATTGCCCGACTTGTGATAAAGAAAATAATTACAAAGAAGGTGATGCTGAATCTGCCTTAAAAAGAACAAAGTGCGAGGTTTATTCCAGAGTTGTAGGTTATCTTCGTCCAGTTGATCAGTGGAATGAGGGAAAACAAGCTGAATGGAATAATAGAAAATTATTTGAAATCAATGAATTAGATAAAGAACAGGAAAAGGTGACATTAGTTCCTCCAAGATGCAATGAAAATTAAAGGTTTTCAAAAATTAAGTTTAATTGATTATCCTGGAAAATTGGTTTGTAGTTTATTTGTTGTCGAATGCAATTTTAAGTGCGGGTTTTGCCATAATCCAGAACTTGTTTTAAATAATGATAAAAATTATTATCCTGAAAAAAAAATCCTGGATTTTTTGGAAAAAAGAAAAAATCATCTTGAAGGAGTTTGTATTTCTGGAGGAGAACCTTTGTTAAATTTAAACAAGGATTTTTTAAAAAAAATAAAAGAATTAGGTTATTTAATTAAAATTGATACTAATGCAATGTTTCCTGAAAAAATAAAAGAATTGATTGATGAAAAACTTGTAGATTATCTGGCAATTGATATTAAATCAAATAAAAAAAATTATGAGAAAATTACTAATTCAAAGGTTGATTTTGACAAGCTTGAAAAAAGCATTAAATTAGCATCTTTGCTGGATGATTATGAATTTAGAACCACGATTATTAAAGGCATTCATACTAAAGAGGAATTAAAAGAAATAGCTATTTGGCTGAATAAAATAATTGGCAAAAAACCAAAAAAATTTTGTCTTCAGGGTTTTAAAAATACAGGCAACTTATTAGATAAATCTTTTGAAGATATAAAAGATACTTCTAAAGATTTTTTAATTGAATTAAAAGATTTAATTAAAGATTATTTTGAAGAGGTTGTTGTTAGGGTTTGAAGTGATTTTTTCAAAACCACAAATTTTAAAAACAATATTTCTTCTTAAAAATCATTGAAAATGAAAAAATATCAGAAAATTTTATTTGGTTTTGCTGTGGGTTTAATTGGATTATTTGAATTTTACACATCAATTCCTGAAAGAACATTGGAAGGGGTTGTTAAAAGGGAATTTGGAACTGCCCTAAAAACTTTTAAACCTGATGAAATTCTTTTTGGAGATATTAATTATGGTTTTGTTTTGAAAACAAAAATAGGAACATATAAATTAAATGTCATAAATCCTGCTTATGAATTAATTTTAAAAAATAAAGAAATATATGATTTAACTCTTGCAAATAGTTATAATAAAAAAATGATTACTCTTGCAAAAGGTATGAAAAAAGGAGATAAACTAAAAATTATTCCAAAATTCGGCACAGAAATTTATGCAGATAATACTGGAAGAATTACCATGGATTCTATTGAAAATGTCAAATAATAATGATAAGGTTCCTGAATTGAGTGCAAGTGAATTTGAAGATTTTTCTAAAAAGGGTATTGTGCTAATTGATTTTTTTGCAGAGTGGTGCATGCCTTGTTTGATGATGTCGCCTGTTATTGATGAATTAAGCGAGCAATTTAAAGGAAAAATAAAATTCGGAAAAATTAATGTGGGAGATGGTCAGGAAATTGCAAAGAAGTTTAATGTTAGTTCTATTCCTCATTTTATTATTTTTAAAGAAGGGGAGATTGTGGATGAAATAATTGGTGCTGTTTCTGCTGAAGATTTAGAAGAGAAGTTGAAAAAGTTGGTTGAGTAAAAATGCAGATTAGGGATTTAAAAGAAATGAATCAATTTCCTGAATTTTTCTTTTTGTTCTTGCTAAAAAATTATTAAAAGTGGTTTTATTTTCAAGATTTGAGTTAAGTTTTTTACGAGAATGTAAAGAACTTACAACTTTTGATAATTGAGCTTTCCATAAATCATATTTTTCCTGAAATTCTTCGCAGGAAAGATTATTATAAGTTTGTTTCATAAAATAAAGTTTTCTTGTTTGGAGATGCAAACTACTAATTAATAAAAGCTCATAATCTGTTAGGGAATCTTGATTGTCTTTATATTTTGTTAAATAATGCCTGGCTTCTTTTAATTTATTCTTTTTCAATAAATCATAAACATTTTCAATATCCTTAATCACATTCTCAGAGATTTCTTTTACATATCTGTTTTTGTGACTTTTTTTATCCCATCCATCAGAAAAATTATATCTTCTTAAATCTGCAAGAGATTTTATTAATTTTTCAATTTTAAAATTAAATATAGAATCATTTAATTTTAAAAAAATTTTTTTAGGCAAATTTTTCCTATTGATTGTGTGCAAATCTGGAATTATTATTTGATTGAAGATTGTTTTACCTTCAAGATTTGATACATCAATTCCATGAAAATTTTTAGCATACTGGAATATTTCATCTATTTGGGTGTCAGAATAATGTCTAAATAAACTAGGAGATTCATTAATAATTTCGGCTTGATAATTGTTCAGGTTAAACTGTGTTTCCATAATAATAACCCTATTTTTAAGTTTAAATAAATATATGTGATTTTATTGAGAAATTTATTTTACAAAAATTTTAAATTTCCTTTAACTTCTTCTATAGAATTATAATTTTTTCTTTGCATAATTGCTTCAAATTCTTTATTTATTCTTTCAAAACAAGATGCTCCTTCTTCTTTGAAAGTTGTAGCAACTTG
>Ga0180015_1000305_pt1 | contig 14459 bp, 19 predicted proteins | sample KR13_S2_MetaG_FD_116508 | JGI IMG/M metagenome (GOLD analysis project Ga0180015, IMG submission 116508) | Groundwater microbial communities from the Olkiluoto Island deep subsurface site, Finland - KR13_S2_MetaG | ecosystem: Environmental > Aquatic > Deep subsurface > Groundwater | place...
CTATATCCATTTTGAACTAATATCGTTTTTAATTGCTCATCATCAAAAGGCGATATTTTTATTGATATTGCATTTTTTTCTTTTGCTACATCTTCCATTTTAAGAATTAATTCTTTTTTCAAATCATCAGTTTCAAATTTATCTAATAGGCATGGACCGCCATAATCCCATGTTAATTCATATGGGGAAGATAAAATTATATCATAATTAATTAATTTGTATATATATTTACGTTTTATTGAATGTGTTATGAATGCTGTATATATGCCTATTATTTTACCATTATCTTTAGCTACTAAACTCAGATTCTCCACATTAAGTTCTTTTCTTAGTAATTCTTTCCATCCCCAAGTATGAGAGTATGTTGATTTTGAGCAATTGTCGACAACACTGTCCCAATTTTGGCCATCATCCCAAGATGCAATTCGAATTATCATAAACCTCTTTATTAAATACTAAAATACTTATAGCATCTATCACTTTAATATTACACATGAGGTTTATATATGTGTTCACAACTACTTACCATTACTATACTGAGGGAAAAATGAAACGAACTGCTTTATCTATGATAATAATGATAGTTATAGGACTTGGCAATGTTGGTTCTGCGACTATAATTGGGATTCCTCCAAATACTGCAGGACAGACTAATATTACTATAGATACTGTTTGGGACTCTGTAGATATATCATTAACATCAAGAATACTCATAGGCAACACATCAAGCATCGTCAATTTTACAATTGTAAATTCCACAATATCAACAAAAAGCTATATCCATGCTGGATTAGCCCCAGCAAAAACGGGTCATATCAATATTCGTATAAATAATTCTATAATTCATTTCAATGTGACATCTGCTCCGTATTTCTATACGGATTCAGCATGTAATATGAAACCATGTACTTGGAATTTCTCGACTGATCAGTATCTAAAACTACAGACGGCAGAACCAAACACCGGTGCTCAAAACCTATACATCTATAACAGTACGATAAAAGGTAACTACGGAAATCATTCATCCGGATTAGCTATACAATCAAGCGGTTCACTTGACTGGTTCAATAGAAGTAAGGTTATTATACAGGATTCTAACTTTCAATATATAGGAGGGGCATATCAAGGCTGGACAGCATCAACATTGGGTATGGGTGGGGCGATTTTAGCAAATGGTTCGTATTTTAAGAATGTTTCGTTTGATAATACGGCATATCCTATAAATTTTTTTACAAATTCAAGAAATAACCATGTGTCGTTTGATGGCATAAAGATAAATAATAGTTTTTCTGGACAATGGGGTGGATACGATATTAATAACAGTTATATGAAAAATGCAACAGAAGGTTTGTATAACCCAGCGGATGGTGCGTGGATACGGAATGGATGGTATGATGCAAACTGGACTAAATTTAATATAATGAGCGCTTCAAATGTCACATTTGAAAATAATATTGTATATAGAGCATCATTCAATGCAGGTGATGGAATCAGCAAAGGGAATAACACATTGATTAGAAACACGTTTATTAATACAGGGGTGGGTTCATTAATTAATGGAACAGAAAACCATAGTTTGATAGTTATAAATAATACATTTGATGGTCATTCTGGTGGTGGAGCTGCGATTGATGCTGCTGGTAAAAGTGTTATAATTGATGGCAATCATTTTAATTATGGCATGTCACCAATAAGGTTAAGAGCCTATATTTGGTACTGGCCATTTTTAGGAGATCACATTGTTAAGAATAATATAATTAATTCACCAGGAGTCGCTGGTATTGAAATAGAGCGAGCGTATAATTCAACAATGACTAATAATACAATTATTGGAAATGCATCACAAGCGGAACAGAATGCAGTCGGGGTATGGGTAAAAAATAGTTCTGATATTGTATTTATAGATACTAATATTAGTGGTTATGATATATATCAAATGTATTCTATTAAGGTAGAAGGGGGATATTATTATAATAATTCTTTGGAATATAAATTTATAAATACAAAATTTAATGAGAATAGGGTTGTGGTTAATAGTGGGGCATATTTCAATAATTATTATTATTTAGATAAGCAGGTAATAAATCCATTGGGAAGTCCAGTATCGTCTATAATTGTTTATATTACGAACTTAAACGATTCTGATTACAAATCAATTAACATTACTGGTCGCAATAAAACAACGTTTATGACAGGAATTGACGGTCACACTCCTTCTCCAATTGGAAACCAGAGTACATCTCCAGCCCTTCTCGCCTACTGGAAAAACTCCACCACTCGCCAGAACATGTCCTACCTCATCTCCGTCTTCGACCCCAACCACCTCTACACCTCCACCCCCACCCTCATCTTCCCCAACGGCACCCTCCAGCAGCTCTCCCCCCTCGCCACCGCCACCGTCTCCCCCAACTCATCCTGGTACCGCCCCAATCCCAACACCTACCAGAACACCACGGTCATCACGATCAATCGCATCCGCACCAATATCACGCTCAAATTCCCCAATGGCTCGATCATGGTGAGCAATGCCACGCAGACGAGCTTTGAAGCAGTCACAGATTCTCCCCAGAGTTATGTTATTATCAATAACACAGTTCCTGAATTTGCCAATAAGAACCTTTCTTTCACAGCAGATGGGGTCACCTATGCCAACAGTACGGCAGACTCAAAGGGCTTTGTTTCTTTTAATTATACTGGGGCATGGTCAAAGCATAGGTTTGAGTGGGTAATAATTCCAGATGGAAATGTGTATCTCCTTGATCTAATCCAGGTTGCTCTGCATTTCGGGGAAGCAACATCGGCGCCGTATCCGAACTATGATGCTAATGAAGATGGAAAAGTGGATATCTCCGATGTGGTACTGGTTGCAAGAGAGATATTTTAGGAGGATAGCGCGAAGCCTCACGGTTTCTCGCTTTTCATAAGTTTATGGCCATAGGATGATGATCGGGATATTTTATGGGACTTTCCTATCCGGTTTTCTTTGGGATCGTGATCTTTCTGGGAACATATCGGCGCCGGAGGATTAATATTTTAAGAGTGATAAATATGTGGCGCCTGTGATGGAACACGGATTACACAGATCACACGGATACGCACGGATTTCGTATCCGTGAAAATCCGTCAAATCCGTGCAATCCGTGTTCTACGTCGTGGTAAATCCGCGTTCATCCGCCTTCATCTGCGGTTTGTTTTGGTCATATATCCAGGCAATTATGGACATTTCCTTCAGTCAGGAAAATGATTTCATTGGCTTCCGTGAAGCGCCGGATATTAATTCAAAAATATTTATAATTCATGATCCTGAGTCGGTGGGATAAAAGCTGATGAGATTTGGATTGAAAATATTCGCTCTGTGTCTCTGCGCCTCCGTGGCTGAGGATCCTAAACACGATTGACGAAGCGCCGGACATTTATACAGGATACGTTATAATATTGTTTTGACCGGAATAAGCAAAGTGCCCCCTGAGTATTCGACCCCCCCCTTTCCATTGCTTCCCCCCACCCCCTCACCTCAGTCTATCCCCGGCACCCCTCCTCCAGCTCTCACCCCTTGCCACCGCCACCGTCTCCACCGACTCCTCCTGGTACCGCCCCAACCCCAACACATACCAGAACACCACGGTCATCACGATCAATCGCACACGCACCAATATTTCGCTCAGATTCCCCAATGGCTCGATCATGGCGAGCAATGCTACGCAGACGAGATTTGATGCAACGACGGATTATTCCCAGAGTTATGTTATCATCAATAACACAGTCCCTGGATTTGCTAATAAGAACCTTTCCTTCACAGCAGATGGGATCACATATGCCAACAGTACAGCAGACTCAAAGGGATTTGTTTCATTCAATTATACAGGGACATGGTCAAAACATACTTTTGAGTGGGTTATGGAATCTGATAAAATAGTGAATATCTTAGATCTTTTGCTGGTTGCTCAGCATTTTGGGGAAGAAACATCGGCACCGTATCCGGACTATGACGCTAATAAAGATGGAAAAGTGGATATCTCCGATGTGGTACTTGTAGCAAGAGAGGTATTTTAAGAGGATTCCGCAAGGCATCCCGGGTTTCTCGCTTTTCACAGGTTTATGGCTATCGGATGATGTTCGGGATATTGTACTGGATTTTTTTTTGGCCATATATCCAGACAATTATGGACATTTCCTTTGGTCAGGAAAATGGTTATATTGGCTTCCGTGAAGCGCCACATATTATAATAATATATTTATAATTACTTGGCATGATCCAATGAATATAAGCTGCCGAAGCACAAGGAACCCGGGTACCTTTTCCCCACCCCCTCATCTTACCTTATCCCCGGCACCCTCCATTCGCTTCCCCCATCGCCACCGCCACTGTCCCCCCAACTCCTCCTGGTACCGCCCCAATCCCAACACCTACCAGAACACCACGGTCATCACGATCGATAGAGCACGCACCAACATTTCACTCAAATTTCCCAATGGATCGATCACGGTGAGCAATGCCACGCAGACGAGCGTGGATGCGACAAGCGCTGCTGACCAGAGCTATATACTCTTTAACAACACCGTCCCGGGATATGCGAACAGGGATGTCAATTTCACGGTGAATGGTGTGATATATGCCAATCGAACAGCCGATGCTTCTGGATTTGTCTCTTTCAATTACACCAAATTCACAGCATCCGGGTCATCTCATGTATTCAAATGGGTAGCAAATACTTCAAAGTATGATGTCAACAAAGATGGGGTCGTGGATATTTATGATCTCATTATTATCGGTAATAATCCCGATCAGAGTATCCCTCTCCCATATCCAGAGTACGATGTTGACGGGAATGGTCAAGTCGATCTCAATGATTATTTAGATGTTTTATTTTATTTAAAAAATCTGAATATTTAAGACAGCAATACAGGAAAACGGAAAGGATACAGGATATGAGGGATTTTTTTGTTCCGGATAGGCTTTGATCGTGCGTGGTTTTACGAAGCGCCGGATATAAATAATGTAAATTCTATAAAAACCCGTAGCTTTTGGTATCTGCGTTAATCTGCGTTGATCTGCGGTTTGTTTTTGTCAGATATCCAGGCAATTATGGACATTTCCTTCAGTCAGGAAAATGATTGCATAGGCTTCCGTGAAGCGCCTGATATTAATGAAAATATATTTATTTATTTAACTTGATCCGATGAGACAAAAGCTACCGAAGCACAGGGGACCAGAGTATACTTTTTTTGCGCTCCGTGGCTGAGGATCCTAAACACGATTGACGAAGCGCCGAATATTTATATAGAATATTTTATAATAGTGTTTTAACCGGAATAAGCAATACGTATCCTGGATATTCGACCCCCCCTTTCCATGCTTCCCCCACCCCCTCACCTCAATCTATCCCCGGCACCCCTCCTTTCGCTCTCCCCCCTCGCCACCGTCTCCCCCAACGAATCCTGGTACCGTCCCAACCCCAACACCCACCAGAACACCACGGTCATCACGATCGAAAGAGCACGCACCAATATTACGCTCAGGTTCCCCAATGGATCGATCACAGTGAGCAATGCCACGCAGACGAGCCTGGAAGCCAGCACGGGATTTGTACAGAGTTATGTGGTTTTCAATAATAGTGTGCCTGGATTTGCTTATGCGAATGTATCGTTCTTTGTGGATGGGGATTTCTATGCTAATGCTACTGCTAATGCTTCAGGTTTTGTGTCATTTAATTATTCGGGTATTTGGTCATCCCATATCTTTGAATGGGTCACCGATACTATGAGATATGATGTGAATCACGATGGAGGTGTGGATATATTTGATATTACCATTGTTAGTCAGCATTTTGGTGAGACGACTGTTTCTCCGTATCCGGATTACGATGTGGATGAGAACGGAGGGGTTGATTGGTCGGATATGATGCTGGTATTTTTGCATATGGGTGACTTGCAATAGTATCTTTTTTCTGCGGTGGGGTTTGTTGGTTTTCCGGATGAAATATGGTTGTTCGGGGTTATGTGAAGCGCCGGATATAAATGGTGAAAATACTATAAAAACATGTGGTTTTTTGTATCTGCGTTCATCATGCCGAAACCCTGCGGGTTCTCCAGACGGAAACCTCACTTTTCTCTACTCCCAAATAACACGTATGCCCTTGCGGGGCATATGTGGACGCGCCCTCCAGAGGCGCAACTCTGGAGGCTCTTGACTCTGTGCGCCTTCATCTGCGGTTTCAGGCAGGATTTACAGAATTGATGGGATTTGATCAAATAATTACACTGTTGAATCCGTTGATCCTGTCGAATATCATTCTGAATATTGAATAACATTAAATACAATTAATTACCATTGGAATGATTGAGGAAAAAGTGCATGACAAAACGCCAGATATGCATTCAGGTTGATGAAGATATAGCTAAGGAAATGGAAGAAATCAGGTATAAGACAGGCATACCTGTAAGCAGACAGATCGAGCTTAAACTCAAAGGCTTTAAAATAGTAGAGGATGAAGAAAGAACATTTGGGGATCTCTTTGATAATCCTGAGAAATTATCAAAAGTGAGGAAACGCTGGGATGAAGCATTTGGAGAGAAAAACGCTATAGAGATATTGCACAGGAATAAAAAGTAAAGAACTAATTTTTATTTATGCCTTCTTTTTTCATTGACACAAGTGTATTCATAAGTACAATTAAAACCGATAATGCTACCGAAGCATGTGAGAAGTTCATAAGGCGAGTGAAAAATGGACATTTCGAAGGATATATCTCTCCTTATGTGGCAGGAGAGATGATACATGCCATTCTATATTCAGGTGAAATTCGACAGGATAAGAAACCTGGATATTTGTTCGATATTTTGGAAGCAATTGTTTCTTCCAACGCTGAATGGTTCATACCTCAAAATAACGATTTTTGTCTATTTTCTCAGCTTAGAGAAGTTGATAATAGAGTAGAAGATGGGGATATTCTTCATGCAACATGTGCAAAGATTCTCAACATTCCACTTGTGACAATAGATGGGAGATTATTGAAAAGTCGGGGATTAATGAATCAAGGCATAGAAATTTTGCACCCAACTCAGGTTATCAATAAATAAAAAAACATGACGGCATCGCATGGGTTTACGACAATGAAACCTCCCCTGCCAGCGACAATTTTCAGTCACCGGGTGGGAGGATTGAGCAGAAATGAATTTATTGAATGAAATTAGCAAAAGTCTCTTCTTATTTTCCGACCCCCCCCTTTCCATTGCTTCCCCCACCCCCTCACCTCAATCTATCCCCGGCACCCCTCCTCCATCTCCCCCCTCGCCACCGTCTCCCCCAACGAATCCTGGTACCGTCCCAACCCCAACACCTACCAGAACACAACGGTCATACAGATCGACAGAGCACGCACCAATATCTCGCTTGGGTTCCCCAATGGCTCGATCATGGTGAGCAATGCCACGCAGACGAGATTTGATGCAACCACGGATTATCCCCAGAGTTGGGTTATCATCAATAACACAGTCCCTGGATTTGCGAATAAGAACCTTTCCTTCACAGCAGATGGGATCACATATGCCAACAGCACAGCAGATTCAAAGGGGTTTGTTTCATTCAATTATACAGGGACATGGTCAAAACATACTTTTGAGTGGGTAATGGAATCTGATGAAATAGTGAATATCTTAGATCTTGTGCTGGTTGCTAAGCATTTCGGAGAAGAAACATCGGCACCGTATCCGAACTATGATGCTAATGAAGATGGAAAAGTGGATATCTCCGATGTGGTACTTGTAGCAAGAGAGGTATTTTAGGAGGATTACGCGAGGCATCCCGGGTTTCTCGCTTTTCACAGGTTTATGGCCATAGGATGATAATCGGGATTTTTTATGGGACTTTCCTATCCGGTTTTCTTTGGGATCGTGATCTTTCTGGGAACATATCGGCGCCAGATGATTAATATTTTAAGAGCGATAAATATGTGGCGCCTGTGATGGAACACGGATTACACAGATCACACAGATGCGCACGGATTTCGTATCCGTGAAAATCCGTCAAATCCGTGCAATCCGTGTTCTACGTCGTGGTAAATCCGCGTTCATCCGCGTTCATCTGCGGTTTGTTTTGGTCATATATCCAGGCAATTATGGACATTTCCTTCAGTCAGGAAAATGATTGTATAGGTTACCGTGAAGCGCCTGATATTAATGAAAATATATTTATAATTATTTAACTTGATCCGATGAGACAAAAGTTACCGAAGCACAGGGACCAGAGTATATTTTTTGCGCTCTGTGTCTCTGCGCCTCCGCGGCTGAGTATCCTGAACACGAGTGACGAAGCGCCAGATATTTATATTGGATATTTCATAATAATGTTTTGACCGGAATAAGCAATGCGTATCCTGAGTATTCGACCCCCCCCCTTTCCATTGCTTCCCCCACCCCCTCACCTCAATCTATCCCCGGCACCCCTCCTCCATTCGCTCTCCCCCCTCGCCACCGTCTCCCCCAACTCCACCTGGTACCGCCCCAACCCCAACACATACCAGAACACCACGGTCATCACGATCGACAGAGCACGCACCAATATCACGCTCAAGTTCAACAATGGGTCGATCACGGTGAGCAATGCCACGCAGACAAAGCTTGATGCAGTTACTAATTTCAGCCAGAGTTATGTAATGTTCAATAATACGATCCCAGGATTTGCCAATAGCAATGTTTCATTTATGGTCAATGGTGTAAAGTATGCTACTAATATGGCGAATTCAACGGGTTTTATGTCTTTTAATTATACAGGCCACATGTCAACGCTCACCACTTTTGAATTCCAGGGGATATTTGTCCCCGAGGATGTGAATCAGGATGGGGAGATCGATCTTCAAGATCTTATTTTTATGAACATAAAGATCAATACGAACAGTACATGCGACACTTGTGATGTGAATAAAAATGGGTTCGTCGATATTTATGATATTATTCTTGTGTCCGGTAAGATCACATGATGTGGTTGAAAGAATAGTTGTCCGGGGTTATGAGAAGCGCCGGATATTTATGTTAATTTTTTTATATAATTTTATTGCCCCGTACCGCTCCCTTTGCCAAAAACTCAAGCACAAAAAAAGCGATTTTTATCCAACCTCTTTTTTCCCTACCAATAGCAATTCCCATCATTCATTCTGATAGCTTTGTGCCTATCGCTCAGGTCAAATTAAACAGCTTCAATCGGCATGGCAACAGTAATATCTCTAATACTCTCAATAGGCATTCTTTTTGATGCATCAAGAATTTCGATGGAAATAACTTTACCATCCCTTGTATAGTCTACGATTATGCCTTCTGTTATTTCTTTGCTTATGTCATATTTTCCTGACTGGAATTTAATATTCATTGCATCCACTTCAGGATCATAGGTTATTTTCATTTTTTCTCCTCATATCTTTCGGGGTGAGTGTAATAGGCAGAAATTACAACACACGTCTTCTTTTCAGCTTTATATACAATTCTTAGCAGTTTATCATTTATAAGCTTATGTGCAACTTTGGTTCCACCCCTGCTATCCATAACTGCATCTGGATTCTTAAGAGAATTTTCTATCGTAATTTTTGAAATTTTTCTCTATACTATTTTTTCATTAGCATGATTTGAATAGATAATATTCATAAGATTTTATTAATGTCAAAAGACCTTAATCATTAATAAACGTATCCACTACCATCTTGATAATAGCCAAACTCCGATCTCTAGTACGCAGGAAAAGCTGGTTCATACATTCTCCTGAAAGATGCGGATGGCATGTGCTTCATTGCGGTGAACATATCGCAGTCTGCGAAATCCCGAATGAGTAATACCTCTCCTAAGTTTTCGACCCCCTCCATTTCTATGCTTCCCCCACCCCCTCACCTCATCATAATCTATCCCCGGCACCCCTACTCCAGCTCTCCCCCCTCGCCACCGCCACCGTCTCCCCTAACTCTTCCTGGTACCGCCCCAATCCCAACACATACCAGAACACCACGGTCATCACGATCGAGAGAACACGCACCAATATCACGCTCAGGTTCCCCTATGGATCCATCACGGTGAGCAATGCCACGCAGACATTGCTGACAGCGACGAGCGATGCTGACCAGATTTATATATTATTTAACAATACCGTTCCGGAATATGCCAATAGAAATGTAAATTTCACGGTCGATGGAGTGTTCTTTGCTAATAGTACTGCTAATGCTTCAGGATTCATATCCTTTAATTACACAAATGTCACAACATCAGGATCTTCGCATACCTTTGAATGGGTGGCTTTTACTCCTATCATCCCGGGTCCGGAGGTCAGCGGGGATTTGAATGGTGATGGCGTTGTGGATGAAAAGGATGTAGTTATTGTTAACCAGCATATGGGGAATTTGACATGGCCGCCGTTTCCCAATTATGATGTAAATCAAGATGGAATCGTGGATATCTATGATATGCAATTTGTTACCGGTAAAGTACCACCGAGTTTAATTGAACAGGTGTATAATTACTTGAAATCATTGATCTGAATTTTATATGTAGGAATTTCGGATAACTTATTTCGATTGGTGTCTGCCTGGGCTTCCGTGAAGCGCCGGATATAAATAATGTAAATTATATAATAAACCGTGGCTTTTGGTATCTGCGTTCATCCGTGTTCATCTGCGGTTTGTTTTGGTCATATACCCAGGCAATTATGGACATTTCCTTCAGTCAGGAAAATGATTGCATAGGTTTCCGTGAAGCGCCGGGAACTGTGATTATATAAATTCTATGTAATTAATATGCGTTCATCTGCGGATTGGTTTTTCAATTTAATGGGGATGCATCGGCGTCAGCGAAGCGCCGGGAAATTTATGGCAATTTTATTATAAAATAAATTACTCGAACAAGCAAGAGATTTTTAAATTTATTCAGGAGAAATGGTTCATCGCAAGGAAAATCAACCACAGAGTCCTCAGAGAGCACAGAGCGTTGACATTTTTCTCTGTGTACTCTGTGATCTCTGTGGTTTTTTAACCCAAAAGATAATAAAGAGTCTCGCAAGCAAAGCTTCTTCTTATTTTTCGACCCCCCCCTTTCCATTGCTTCCCCCACCCCCTCACCTCACTCTATCCCCGGCACCCCTCCTCTTGTTCTCTCCCCTCGCCACCGCCACCGTCTCCCCCAACTCATCCTGGTACCGCCCCAACCCCAACACATACCAGAACACCACGGTCATCACGATCGACAGAGCACGCACCAATATCACGCTCAAGTTCAACAATGGGTCGATCATGGTGAGCAATGCCACGCAAACGAGCGTGGATGCGACAAGCGCTGCTGACCAGAGCTATATACTTTTTAATAACACAGTCCTGGGATATGCGAACAGGGATGTCAATTTCACGGTGGATGGTGTGATATATGCCAATCGAACAGCCGATGCTTCTGGATTTGTTTCTTTCAATTACACCAAATTCATAGCATCAGGGTCATCTCATGTATTCAAATGGGTAGTAAATACTTCAAATTATGATGTCAACAATGATGGGGTCGTTGATATTTATGACCTGATACTTGTCGGTAATAATCCCGATCAGAGTATCTCTCTCCCATATCCGGATTACGATGTTGATGGGAATGGTAAAGTCGATCTCAATGATTATTTAGATGTTTTATTTTATTTAAAAAATCTGAATATTTAAGACAGCAATACAGGAAAACGGAAAGGATACAGGATATGAGGGATTTTTTTTGTGATCCGCATGGGCTTTGATCGTGTGTGGTCATACGAAGCACCGGATATAAATAATGTAAATTCTATAAAAACCCGTAGCTTTTGGTATCTGCATTTCATATTAAACCCCGCCAGTGGCGGCGCCTCACCGGGGTCTGGGGTCGCAACCCCAGCGCTGTGAAGATAGTGTTGACCGATTGAAGATCTTCGCTCTGTGTTTCTGCGCCTTCGCGGCTGAGGATTCTAAATACGATAGACGAAGCGCCGGACATTTATACAGAGTATTTTATAATATTGTTTTGACCGGAATAAGCAAAGCGTCTCCTGAGTATTCGACCCCTTCTTTCTATGCTTCACCCACCCCTTCCTTCTCCCCATCCAACCCGACCCCCCTCATCGCTCAAAATACCAGCCCCCTCTTCAGTGTGACCACAGACCAGCCTGTCAGCAGCACCTGGTACCTCAACGGCGCCAACCAGAATAACAATGCTCAGGAATGGTCGCATACATGGGATACCGAGGGGCAGTATAACGTGACCTATGTGGGTGCGAATGGGGAATGGCAGCGTGAGCATAATGTGGAATGTCGTCATCTGCTCGCCCCTTGATGTGGACTGTGATGGAGATATTGATCCAGCAGATCTCGATGCCATAAAATCGAACTTTGGAAGGATCACATATGCGCCATATCCACGGTACGATGTCACCAGATATGGGATCGTGGATGTTTACGATATTACTGTAGTTTCCACTAACATTTCGTAGGGATCGTGAAAGCTGCCCGGAATAACTTCTATAGACAGGATAACAGGATTAACAGGATACAAATAAAGAATATCCCGTAAATCCTGTCTAAAAATCGTCTTTAGCTATTGATTATGAGGTTTCTCTGGAATTGTGGTCGCATCGGGAACGTATTGGCGCCGAGTTTTTATAATTAGAATGTAATAATTTTATATGGATATGATTTTCGATAAGCGCAGCATTCGATCTGCGTTCATCCGCGTTCATCTGCGGTTTTGTCCTTATATAGAAAACGATACTCTCGTTTTTATCGAATATTGTCGCTTCGGGAACATATCGGCGCTGAAGTTATATATTTAAATATTTATAAATATGAGGTGCATGAAACAGAACACGTAGCTGGGATAGATACTCACGGATAAAAATCATCCGTGAAAATCCGTGTAATCTATGTTCGACTTTAAAGCCAGCGCCCCAAACTCGCCATAAACTACACCACAGGCGGCACCCCCTTCAACCCGGCGCCATCTATCACCTCATTCTCCCCGGGCAGCCTGACCCCCGGTTACGCGGTCAACTCCACCACCTCATTTAACGTGACCACGGACCAGGCAGTCAGCAGTGCCTGGTACCTCAACGGCACCAACCAGAATAACAATACCCAGGCATGGTCACATACAAGGGATACCACGGGGCAGTATAACGTGACTTACGTGGGCGCGAACGGGAATTGCCAGCGTAAGCATAATGTGGAACGTTTCTGTTGTCACAATCTCGCTCTATGATGTGAACCAGGATGGCCTGGTCAACCAGATCGACCGGGATATCGTCTGGAACAGTATCAGTACCAATATCTATTGTCAGCGCTGCGATATCAACAAGGATAATATGGTCGAAATATATGATTGGGTCATGGTATCGGGAAATTCTGTGTTATGATCTTAATATGCCATTTTCATGCATTTTTTTCTTTTAGATGAGAGGATGTCCGTGGAATACGATGGCGCCATGGTTTTTATAATTAGAATGTAATAATTTTGTATGGAAATGGTTTTCAATAAGCACAGCATTCAATCTGCGTTCATCCGCGTTCATCTGCAGTTCGGTTTCATATAGATAACTGTCCTCTTTTTTTTTCGAATTATGGTTGCTTGGGGAGGCTATTGGTGCGCCGAGATTATAATAATTATAAAGTAATATATTTATTAAACGCCAGTATCTAAAGGAATTCCATGGATTATATTTGCGCAGGGTTATTCTTCGAAAATTAATGAGAGGCTGCGGTCAGGAGTCCGTTTAGAAAAAAGGGTGCGTGGGTTCAATCGGGCGCCGAGGGATTTTTTTGTGGTCCGGATGGGCTTTGATTGTCCATGGTCATGTGAAGCGCCGGATATAAATATTGTATAGATTATAATTTAAACAGGATTTATAGGATCGGATGATAGGATCCATATAAACTCCTAAGAAAATTACATATAGCATGATCGAGAATAAAGATTTGAGATAAATGCAAAAACTAAAAATCAAGATCACTGGAAAAAAACTGCATGATGTCGGTTACAGAATTCCACTTATCAATGAAGCACTTTCACTGGGCATCAACAATTTCAATACCTTCAATGCAAACCTTGAAGGTGCTCAGGCAGTTATTACGATCATCGAAGCAGATGACGAGATCATTGAGGAATTTAAGGATTTCATAAATACATTTCATCCAGAAAAAGCTACTGTAGAAAAGGTTGTATTTGAAAAATATAATAACAATGTTCCACCGATAGAACGGGTCATGCAATCATTCCAGATGGAACAATGGGGAAAAGGAATACCTATCCTTCTTAAAATATCAGAAACTTTAGATAATAATACTTCTATTTTAAAAGAAAATACTTCTATTTTAAAAGAAAATACTTCCATCTTAAAAGATTTTAAAAATGAAACAAATGATAATTTCAATGACATGAAGATGATAATGTCAAAACATGATGCTGATGCAAGTGAAAGGATTTTA
>Ga0180015_1000306_pt1 | contig 14451 bp, 2 predicted proteins | sample KR13_S2_MetaG_FD_116508 | JGI IMG/M metagenome (GOLD analysis project Ga0180015, IMG submission 116508) | Groundwater microbial communities from the Olkiluoto Island deep subsurface site, Finland - KR13_S2_MetaG | ecosystem: Environmental > Aquatic > Deep subsurface > Groundwater | place...
ATCCGCAAGTGAGTATTTCCGTCCTGGAACATTTACCATGTCACCAAAAACAGTTATTATTTTATCTTTTCTTGCAAGTAGCATTGCCTCTTCAATCTCTTTTGGAGTTGTAACACAAACAGGGCATCCAGGCCCCTGACGTATTTCAACACCAGTATTTTTCAGCAGCTCATCTAGTCCAAACCTCACAAGTGTGTCCTGATGTGTGCCGCAGACATGCATCACCCTTATGTTTAAATTCATTTCCTTCAGAGACGAAACTATTTTTTCTGAGATTTTTTTATTCCTATAACGAAACATGTTAATCCCGCCTTCTTCTTACGAACAAGACTATGAATAGAAATATCACAAACAACATAATTATGATAAGTAAAAGATTTTCTAAGGAAAATGTTAGTGCTTTTCCCTTTTTCTCATAAGCCACCATGATTGAGTCCTCCACTCCTGTGTTGTAACCATTATCAACCCCTCTCACATACAATGTGTTTTTCTCTTCTGATAGGATAAATGTGTGTGATGTGTTAGTGCCTACATTTATCCATTGATTCCCACTGATTTTTACCTCATAGTATTGTATGTCTGTTGCGTTTGTACTCCAACTCATCTGGAATGAGGAGGTATTCACTGTTTGACTTTCCTCATTTATGATAACCACTGGAGGATTATCTATCCTTACCTTCAAGGATATTACTTCTGAGTAATGGATACCATCGTATGCCTTAGCATAGATTACATGATTCCCATCAGTAACATTTGTTGTATCAAAAAGGTATGTCCAATCTAAGGTACCAGTTGCTTCCTGCCAACTTCCGTCATTATCAATTTTCACCTCAACATTTATCACATCACTGTCAACATCCGATGAATTACCACTGATTGTCGCCACTCCTTTTAGAACATCATTCTCAGATGGTGAAAGAAAGCTGCATGTTGGCGGTCTCAGGTTCAGACGTTCCCCAAGCCAAGGATCATATATTACACCGTCACTTATCTTGTCGCCACTTCCAGGACCTTTGCCACCAGGGCCGCTGCTTGAGCCCCAGTAATTATCAGTTGCATTCACCATCATAGAGGGATTCCCATTATAAACACCATATGCAGCATTGTCATAGATGTTGTTCTCATGCACCCCTAATGGGGAGGAATCTGCATAGACACCCACGTTTCCATTTGAGGATATCACATTACGCGAAATCGTTGGTTGTGAGAGATAGCAGTATATTCCAAAATTATTCGTATCAGAGATGGTATTATTGTAGATGAGTGGTGAGGATGTGTCGCATTGTATGCCCATGTTCTTGTTCTTAAATATTATATTACTGGTAATAGTTGCTTCTGAGTTATGCAGGTATATGCCTACATTACTGCTCAGAATTATCTTACTGTTGGTGATTGTGGGTGAGGAATAATCACAGTAGATGCCCTGTGTGGCATACTCAACTACAGCATGTTTTATGCTGCAGTTTGCATCAGCACTACTATCCTCAAATCTGATAAAACTCCAATGCTCACCCTCATCTTTACGGGTGAAAGTTATCGCCGCCTCTTCCGTACCCTCTGCCTGTAGTGTACCGAATACGAAGATGCTTACATCCTCATCCAGATAAACGGTTACTCCGGGCTCAACTATCAATCTCTCATCTTCATAGATTATATAGTCGCTGGTAAGTGTTTGATCTATACCCCAGACGATTGTTGTTCCTTTAAATGAATATCTTGTTTCCTCTGCCCACCCATCCCAAAAACTGGGTGCTGGTAGAGAAATAATGAATATAAGTATTACAACGATTAGTAGTGTTTTTCTCTTCATACTTTTCCACATACAACTATAATGTCTAAGCAACATTATAAACATTTACTATAGTCTCCTGTTCTTTTTACTTAGAAGTATGGTGGGATTCATAAAATACAACTCTAAACCCTACTTTATAGTTCCCTCCTTCCCGCAATATGGGCATTTAACACTGAACGGTTTTTCTTTTAACTCCACTCTGAATGTCTTTCTGCATTTCGGACAACGAAGACCCATTGTAGGTTTCTCAACTTTCTCTTTTGCCGGTTTTACAGCAGTTTTCCCTCTGCATTTAACCAAAACAAATCCAAGAATAATACACACAGCAATCACAACAGCAATCCCAACCACATAACTTAGATTAATCCCGTATTTGTTTTCTTCATCATCTGGTTGCTGTCCACCGTTAGTAGTGCCACCATTTGTGCTTTCTTGTTCAACTGTCAATCTCATCATTTTCCAACCAGTATGATTACCAGATGCAATGGTTACTCTGATAGTATAATTACCAGACGCCCCTGGTGCAGTAATAGATATGCTATAATCACCATTAGAATCTGTTGTAGTGTTCCACTCATCGCCTGTCTCCAAGATTTTGATTGATACATCAGCGTTTGGAACTATGGAATCATTGTAAACTGCGTTGCCAGAAACTGTAATAGTTTTCCCGGCTTTACAGGATGTTTGATTTAGGGATGAAGAAACTATCATAGACAGTTCAGTTACTGGATTTAGGGAGCGTTTGTAGCATATCTCCATCTTTTCGAACCCTCCGTCACCCCAAATAACATGCGCAACCTCTTTTAAGTCAACAACGATTATTGGATTGCTCCGACCCCAGCCACTTGCTTGAGTGAGTCTAACAATATCTTTCCAAGATTCTCCATCATCTGCAGAATAGGTAAAGTAAACATCATTAGATGTTGCTATCCAAGTATCATTTTCTACAGTATAATTACTGCATTTCCACACTACATACAAATTGCTATAGTTATCTGAAATTATGTGAGGCATTCCCGAGTTTCCTCTCCTGGTTAGAATACTTGTTGATGTTAACATGAAAGGTGCGCTCCATGTGCTACCAAAATTATTACTTCTACTATAAGATATGTCGGCTATCGACTCGGAAGAGGTTTCTTCATCCATCCATACTACATGCAATGCACCATTAGGGGTGCCAACTATCTCAGGGTTTGGATAGCCTAGGGAAACCCCTTCTGTTTCATTTGTGATAGGGATAATGGGAGACCAACTTTCGCCATTATTACTGCCTCTTATGAATTGCACATTGTACCCTCTGTCAGCCTCTGCTTGCCATACTATGTAAATTTCTTCTGTAGAGGCTACATATATTGATGGTGATCCTATTGAGTTGTTATCGTCTGTAAGATTTATAGGTTCAGACCAACTCTCACCATTATCGCTACTTTTTCTAAACCAAAGTTGTGCACTCTCGCTACTTTTTATTTCATTCCAGGCTACGTATATATAATTATTATGACAAGATATCCTAGGGCTCACAGATAGATAAGGATTGTTTGTCAGCCTTGTTTCATTATCCCATGTAATTCCTGCATTACCACTTCTCATGTAGTAAATTTCTCTATTGTCAGGCATCCATCGGACCCATACTAAGTGGAGGGTGTTATTCTGAGAACTGTATATCCTTGGAGGACCTCTGTTTTCATAATCGGTTGACACTGATGTGATTCTTCTTGGTTCACTCCAACTTCCACCGAGATCACTGCTTCTAGAATAATAAATTTGTACATAACCCGAGGGGTCTCCCTGCTCTTCCCAAACAACATGTATAACACCATTTTTATTGACACATATATCGACAAGATTAGAATGACTTTGGTCTATTTTACTCAAAATAACCTCTTTACTCCACCCAGGCACCAGCGGGTCTGGCTCTATGCAGTTTGTGTTATTACTTGCATCCACATAGTCTGCTGTTGCATTCCCTATTATACCTGTTTTTTCTGTGCCTGATGGCATAAAACCTGCTGAAATAAAGCAGAGAATAAGAAGAAAAATAAAAATTTTTTCTTTCATCTTCTCATCCTCAACAGCTCATCATCCACTGCAACGCATACCCTATATTTTCTGATTGAGAGTACCAGTTCTGATACTGCTCCTCAGAAAGTTCCTTTCCATTCTGTGCATCCAGCTCGTTCTGGAAGGCATTCATGATATTATCTGCGGCATTGAAGTTTTCCTGCGTTACTTTCTTTTTAGCATTCTGCAACTTGGATATCAGGCTACTTGCGACACAATCTGTTATATTCGAGTTTTCTATGTCAGTTATTAGTTTGTCTATCATGGTTATTATTCCGTTGACTTTTGCCTCATGTGTGCTGCTAAGATTTGCACTGTTATTGCTGGGTAGATAATAGTCATCGCCCATGAATTCGGCAGCCCATGTAAAGTTCCCAAATAGATAGATGAATGGTATCGAGCAGGTAGATATGCCAGTTTCATTGGTAACACCTGTCCCAATACATGTGTTGTTGATGTAGAAGTTAATGTTTCTGCCAGCAATCGGTGTGCTATCTTCCATAAGCATTGTTGTAAGCGTATCATTCGCCGGATCGGAGACTACAGTATCGTAGGCAATAAGTATGGTATCCTTCTTTTCTATAGTGAAGTTCACGGATACATTGTTTGAGAAGTAATACTCATCGCCTAAGAACTCTGCAGTAAGTGTATAGTTTCCTGGGATTTGCATTAATGTAATTGTTGCCATAGCTATACCAGTTTCATTGGTTGTTGCATTAACTGTCTGATTTCCAAGAGTGAATGTTATTGTTCTGTTTGGCATACCTGCTCCGAAGAAGTCAGTAAGTACTGCACTCAATAAAACATCATCACTGTACTGCTCAGAAGATGCACCCACATATGTAAGATTGGTCTCACCACCTATAATGGTTAGGTTCCCATATCTCACTGCGTCGTTGTATGTACCATTACCATCAAAGCAGAGCATTAGTTCATAAACACCCGGCATTTCCATTAAGTCATTAGGCATGGATATATCAAATGTTACACTGCCATTCCTGAGACGTTCTATGCCTAACAGTTTCCACTCAGTACCATTGAAGTAATAGAGATCAATCCTCCATCCATCCCGCACAACAAATGGTCCAGATGGAACATATTTAATGAGTTCTTCGCCGTCATCATCCGTGATATTGATTGTCACATTGGTACTGTTCATGTAAACAATCATGAAACTTGGATCTGAAAGAACTACATTTTCTTTAAGTATCGTTAAAGTGCCATCCGTGCTTGCAAAATTATACCTGTCATTACCACCGAAAACTGCTCTTAAACTATAATTCCCTGCCGTCTCGGAGAAGTCTTCTGGTATTGAAACATTAAATGTTATGCTACCATTTATCATAGTTGTTCTGTCTATCTCTGTCCAAACATTTTCTCTCACCCACTCAACTATAAACTCATGAGTCCAAGGATCCCAACGAATCCTTAAACGCCAAACGGTATGGTAAAACATTAAGGTAATCTCTACATCCTCTTCATGAAGCAGGGATTCATTATCGTCATCCAAGATGGTTATAGTTATGGTGGTATTGTCTGAGTAAACAATTGTGAAACTTGGGTCAGATATCACTACATTTTCTCTGCAGATTGTTAGTAGGCCTGTTGCATTAGCAGGATTATACCTGCTATCACCATCAAATCTCACTGTAAGGTTATATATTCCTGCTATCTCATCAAAGTTTTCTGGTATTGATAGTTCAAACGTAGCGGTGCCGTTAATAAGTGTTGCATTACCCAGAGGTATCCAACATGAGCCTCCTCCTCTTTGCACTCCTATTGTCATGTTGTAATATTCTAGATGTATTGTTTTTGGTTCATCTATTTGATGAAGTATTGGCTCATCTTCTTCATCAGTCATGGTTATGATGAGTATTGCATCATCTGAGTAAACGATGTCAATGCTTGGACTGCTTAGCACAGTATTCTCCTTCTCAACTGTGAAATTAATGTCTATATCGGAGCTAAGGTAATGTTCATCACCAAGGAAGCCTATTGTAACTGCGTAGATGCTTGGAATCTGAGTCAATGTAACGGTTACCAAGGCGGTACAGTTTTCATCTGTAACACAGATACCATCATAATCCGCGAATGCGAACTCTAATGTTTTATTAGATATGGGTGTGCCAGTCTTTGTATCCATAAGCATTGCAGATAATATGACGTTATCAGAATACTGCCCATTGGTTTCCCCTGTATATATAAGGGTTGTTGTCCTTCGAATAATATTGAAGGCATAACTCATGCTACTGTTTTTGTTATCACTTGTATCAATAGTCCAGATAGAGTATTGGTAGGTTCCATTTATCTGGTAGGTTGTGTTGTAATAGTAAACATCCCTACCTGCTATGTTCCCCATCAACATGCTCACAGAGATTCCCTGTGGATCTGTGATGTTTACATAGACATTCTTGACATTGACATTATCAACCACATTACAGGTTATGTTCACAGAATCGAACACATCCTGAGTTTGTGGTGATGCCTGCACATTTGTGATTTCTGGCAATGTTGTATCCTCAGTAAGGAATGTTCCTTCACCTATTGGTGCAAGGTTACCTGCTAGGTCATTTCCTCTAATAATATAGGTGTACTCTCCTAGTAGACCGCACAACACATTGTAATAGTATATATCAGTGTTATCCACACGGTTCATCAATGCGATCCTATGTGTTCCATCAGGATATATAATTTCTATTTCTACTGTATCTACAACAAAGTTATCTGTTACCGTTGCTGTGATGTTTACATACCCATATATTTCCTGCACAGTTGGTGTAGCAGTGATTTTTGTTATTGCTGGCTGTGTTTTATCAAGTATTATGCTATCAGAGATACCTGTGGATGTTAGACCCGCCATGTCTTTCACCCTAAAGTATACAGTTCCCTCTCCTTCCAGGTCCTGTAATGTCCAACTTACAGATGTATTATATATGCTCCAGTTACTCCACGTACCATTTAGCTCATTCTTAAACTGCATCTTCCACACACCTGAGGTGCTGTCAGAAGCACTTAGGCTGAGTTGCACAGTTGTGGTGTTTGTATACTCATCACCATTATTTATCACTATACTCTCAGCGGTTGGTGGTGTCTGATCAATCTTAAAGCTTACAGTCTTATAGGTCACAATATTTCCAGCGTTATCAACACTGCGATAGTTTACAACATGCTCACCATCACCCGTCACTGTGAAATCATTAGTGTATATCTGCCAACCACCACCGTCAAGATTATATTCTGTGTAGTTCATGCCACTGATACTATCACTGGAGAGGAGGTTTACAGTTACATCACTTGCGTACCAGTTATTCTCACCCATTATGCCATTAATTGTGGACTCAGTAGATGGGGGGGTCTTATCTATCTTCACTGTAATATTGGAAACTTTTTCTACATTATTTGCATTATCCACTGAATAATACTCAATTGCATGTACTCCTTCTGTTGACAGCTCAAATCCACTATCATACATCATCCAGTCACCACCATAATCTACACGATATTTGGTGTAGTTCACACCAGATGTTGAGTCAGTAGCAGTTAGAGTCACTGTAACATTAGTTGTAAACCAGTTATTATCGCCAAGGATGCCAGTTAACTCACAGCTGGTACTTGGTGCGGTCATATCTACTTGGACCTGAACAGTATTATTTGCTTCTATGTTGCCTGCATTGTCGACAGAGCAATACTTAATGTTCCAGATTCCATCACTATCAATCATTACTATGATACCCCTACTCCAATTTGCAGGTTCGTTCTCACCCTCAAGCCAGAGCTTGTATTCAGTATATGCTACACCTGAAAGAGCGTCTATTGGGGTAAGCGTTACTGTTACAGTTGTGTTCTGCCAACCCACAGGCGCATTGTCGGTTGTTGTTGGTGCAACTGTATCCACACCACATATAGCAATACTAAGGATTGTTTCCTGCAAGTTCCCAGCATTATCCACTGCTATACTATAGAACTGGTAGTACCCATCACCATTTGGCACATTAAACAGCCATTTATATGGATATGTTGCATCATTCACACCGTAAATTGTCCAGCCAGTCCATCCTGTCAGATTATCTGCACTGTAGTTATAGTATAAGGCAACTTCTTTTATCCCACTTGTAATATCAGATGCATCTACAATGGTAGTAATTGGTATTGTGTTCTGCCAATACGGTGATATCGTAGTTACCGTAGAATATGGTTTGGTGATATCGACACCACAGAGCGTGTCTGCTTCTGTGGGTGCAGACTCAATATTACCTGAGACATCTTTTGCTATTGTGTAGAACTCATAGTATCCATCTCCTTCTGGTGAGGTGAACGCAAATGAGACAGTATAGTTGTGTCCATCTATGAGTGTAGGTGTAGAATTTGTAGTGAAGTATGTCCAAGCACTCCAATTATCATCGTCAGAGGAATATCTGTACCATAGCTCAACCTCAGATACACCACTCATACCATTACTTGCATTTGCTGTTATTGTAAATTCTGTTGTTGTCTGCCAATAGGGTAGGATAGATGTCACATTAGATTTTGGTATGCCAGTATCCACAGCACAGTATGTATCCGCCATAGTTGGTGCTGTTTCCGTGTTGCCTGCTATGTCAGTTGCGATGGTGTAGAACTGGTAGTAACCGTCACCATGTTCTGATGTGTTAAAGTTCCACTCCCATGGACTGATATAGTCTACATCAAACAGTGTCCAAACATTCCAGGTGACATTATCAGGGGAGTACCTATAATATAATGCAATGTTTGCAGTTCCGCTCAGATTATCGTTTGCAGTTGCTGTAATGATGAATACAGCATTTGTCTGCCAGTATGGTGTTATTATATTTACTTCTGATTCTGGAAGTGTGATATCATAGCCACAAACCGTGTCATTTACTATGAAGTTTTCTTGGTTTCCTGCTTCATCCCAGGCTATGCTGTAGAATCTGTAGTATCCTTCGCCATGTTGGAAGTTGAAATTCCATGTCCAAGGACTTGTTTCATCAACACCAAACATATATGGTCCATACCATGTGCTGTTATCCGTACTGTTGTAGTAGTATAATGTTACATTTGTTATGTTGCTTCTTTCATCAGATGCATTTGCTGTTATAGTTACTTCGTTGTTGTGCCAGTATGGAGTGATAATGTTCACATAGGATTCAGGTGCTCTGTCATCTATCACTGTGAAGTTTATGTAGCCCCACCCTATGTTGCCGTTGAGATCAATTGCTCTTACCTTAAGTATATGGTCGCCAAGGTTGAGAATGTTCATGTCTACAGTTATCTTCAGTGTAGTGTTCCAATATGTTCTAGTAACCGTGTAGTTAGCTTTTTCGTACCACTCATCGTTAAGCCACACATCCACATAAGGATTCCTGTCCGTATCATCGCTCACATTTACAACAAAGGTCACTGTACCTTGATAGGAGTAGGTATCTTCTATTAGTGTGAACACAGTGCCCACTGGGCTAAAGATATCGCCATAAGGATTCACTATCGTCACGTTGCAAGTCGTCCAGTTGCTTGCACCACGCTCATCCCATACCGTTAGGTTTACAACATACTCGCCGAACCAACTATATGTGTAGGTGTAGTTGAAGTAATAGTAGAATTGATCCTGTTTTGCATCACCTTCAACTATACTGCCATCACCAAAATCCCAGCTATACCTTACAATGCTTCCGTTTGGATATGCTCTATCACAGGCAGTGGCATAGAAGGTTAAGGGCAAACTCCAATATGTTTGCAGATGTGAACCCACACCTACCTCTGGTCCTATCTCTGGCCCTACACTCACCTCTGGTATATAATTGTCTATCACTGTGATGATACAGGTATCTGATTCCTCATTCGGCGGAGTGGCATCATCTCTTGCTGTAAGCATAACCTGATATTTCCCTGGGGCGGCGTAGAGATGTTTCACATTCTTCCCATAACCAATACTACCATCTCTAAAATCCCATGTCCATTTTTCCACATTGGGGAAGCATGTGGCGTTGAAATCTACAAGTGTGCCAATCCATACTGTTTGATCCGGTCCTGCGTCTGGTGTTACTGTGATGAGGCAGGAATCAGTGCTCCAATCGCCTAAATCGTCTTTAACAGTTAAGTTGACTTTATATGTCCCAAGCCTTGTGTAAGAGCGGGAGGTATAAGGTGTATTTAACCACCCAGTTGCGCTACCATCTCCAAACTCCCAGAAATATTTCAGAGGATCTTCATCTAGATCACTCGATTTTGAGGCATCAAATCTCGCAGTCATCTCGCTGCACTTTACACGTCGATCTGGACCTGCATTTGCAACTGGCGCATGATTAGGAGTGATGGTGACAGTGCAAGCATCAATATCTACAGCGCCCCTATTATCTTGAATCCTAAACGAGGCATCCCAATGTCCTATAAAAGAAAAATTATTTGTCACATTGTACCACCCTACAAAAATCGTTGGTGTCGAACTATGCTTTTCTTTAGATAATGCTATGATTGATTTTTCTCCGCGTGCATTTTTCATAAATTCATAATCACCATCACCATCTGTGTCCCACCAATACTCGTCAATATCTGCGTCTAACGTCTGCCCCATTCCGTTAAACAGCACATCCTTCTTTACTCTGTATGTTTTATCATCTCCGGCTTCTGCGATTGGGTAAACATAGATTTCGCAGGTTGACGTGCTATTGTAACCTTTATGATCTGTTACCCTCAAAGTTGCAGTGTAGATACCACCTGTTGTGTAACCATATAATGAGGATAACTCGTTTGCAGACATGTTAAACATAGGTCCATATATGCCTACATCATCGAAGGATGATAGAGATATATCAGAAGGTAAGAAATCTGTTCTCTCACCCCCCCAATCAACGCTGCTGTTCCAATCCCATTCGCCATCGTTGTTGAAGTCCCAAAGCCATCTTGTTATACTCTGTTCATAGTCAAGTACCCATGCATAAAAGGTTATATTTTCGTTTATCCTTCCGATTCCTTTACCAAAACCAATAGGCGGGATGTTGTCTATCATTATCACGCTGCAGGAATCCTCAGCCTGGCCATTATCCTTATCCTCAAAGGTCACCTTCACTATGTGCTTAGCTGGAAATGTCTCATCAGTGTAGGTGCAGTTGAATGTATATCCTTTTGTTCTTTCCATAAGCTCTTCCCTTGTTATCAACGGCTCCTCGATGAGACCCCACTTGACACTAAGATCATAGATACCCCATCTGATAAAGTCATCTACATGATCCCAGAATCCTTTTTCAAAAGTTGGCATATCTGATACCCATTCAGCAAAATCAGCTAGTGTCTTACCTAGCATTACAAGATCTAGAAGTATGGTTGCGGAGCCTCCTCCTTTAGATGTTCCTTCGGGGGCTGCCGCACCACCTATCTCGCCAGCTGCTTCACTTGCAGCTTTGATCACAAGGTATGCTCCTTGGGCATACAAACGGTCTGACATATCCCTTGTGAGCTGTTGCATATCTTCCGGCGTGATTTCTCTCTTACCTTTAGCCCATTCATCATATACATTCTTTAGGTTTAACTCATCTGGCATCTCTATATAGGGGTTTGCCATGGCCCAGTCATAGATGACCAAAACATCTTCTAGCATTCTAAACAAGGGGTTATCTAGTGCGGTAGATGCATATCCCCCAACTCTATTCTCAATTTCGGTTGCAAACCACTCCTTCTGCTCATCTGTCAATGGAGTGAATTCGTTGGGATGCATATACTCTATTGTTCCATCATCATACTCCACCTTAATATTTTTGATATCTCCATCAATATCAACACCTACTGCTAAGAACGTAAACGTTTGGTTTGCTGTCTCATTCATGTACTTGAACTGATTACCGCAAAGTCGTACAAATGGCTCAAAATTAGAGTATACTCTAACGAAAGCAGTATCAAAGGCAGTGTTAGGATACTCTGCAAATTTTGGATCATTATAATTATCCCGTACCGTTACCTCCGCATGATATCCCGTTGTAGAATCTGGTTTGGAGAAGAGGTGAGATACACTAGCAGTATCATTATGGTCTCCGCTCTCATCATCATACGACCAACTATAACCAGTTATCCATCCATCTGGGTCATCTGCAGAGGCGTAAAAGTCCACCCATCTATCGCCCAGGGAGCGTTGATGCTGTGGGAAGATGCAAACAGTGGGTGGGAAGTTTCTTGTGAGTTTGACTACACAAACACCTGTGGTAGTGCCCCCTTGATCGTCCTCTACTGTTAGATTTGTAGTGAATGTTTTGCTAAATTCCTCATCCTCTAAGAAGAATCGGTGTTGAACGGTGATAGGAATCTCAGATGGATTACCTGTAATAGAAACCCATCCAGTACTGCTTCCATCACCGAATTCCCACTCATATCCCACGATATACCCATAGGAATCATAGGCTTTCCCTACCAGTGAAACATCCCTGTAATCCTCCCCATAGGTACTCAGATTCTTAGATGGCCCCGGATCTATAATTGGCAGATAGTTTCTCACCACTTTTACTTTACACTTACCGCTGCCGCTGAAACCATAGTTATCTGTAACAGTAAGAGTTGCAGTATAATCATGAACATCTTCACCAGAAGCTAAACTATATGTATGAGTTACTGTAGCACCGCTACCCGTTGCACCATCTCCAAAATCCCATTCATAGCTCACAATACTACCATGGGGTTCATCCTCAAAGTATCCTTTACCATAGAGGGTGATAGGCATCCCCATCTTCACCTCCCCATCAGGTCCTGCATCCGCTGTTGGGCCATAGACAATAAGTATTGTGTAGGTGGTGGTGTTGGTAAAGCTCTGATTATCATAAACAGTAAGCACAATCTCATACCACTGACCCATATCATATCTATGCGTAGCATTACAGGTACCATTATGCGGTGTAAGATCTCTCCAATCCCAATCATAACCCACAATAGTACCATTCTCACCATAAGCCTCAGATGTAACATTATACCAACCAGGATCATGGGAATCCTCACCACTCACCTCAACTAGATGACCTACTCGGAACACATCGTCACCCCAATGTCCACTTCTATCTATGACTTTAGCACTTGCTATAGGCAGATCAAAACCAAGCTCAAGCGCAGTTATCGTACATGTATCTATGGCAGTTTCACCCTCATTGTCTGTGACTCTTAACGTAGCGTTGTATGTACCATTTACTTCATAGGTATATACTGTGCAGCCTGTGTATGGGAATGACCAATCATAGGTGCCATCACCTTGGAAGTCCCATTCATAGAGCGAGATGCTACCATCTGGGTCGTAGGCTGTACCCCACAATCTAACTTTTCCATATATTTCGTTTGCGATTACTGTTTGATTTGCCCCTGCATCCGCAACAGGTGGGTCGTTTACAGGGTTTACGATAACATCTATCGAGTCCTCTGCATATCCTCCACCGGGATCAGCAGTCCTAAATATTATTCTCTCCGTTCCGCTCCAACCGGGAGCCGCTGAGAAGTTTACAGTAGCGTTTAGATTTATTGTTACGTTAACATTTACAGCTCCGTAGTAAGAGTAGGTGAGAACATCCTCCGGGTTAAGATCTACAAAGTATTCACTTAGGTTCAATGCATATGGAAGTATAGAATCTTCTTCAAACGAGATATCCGGTAGGCTCTTAAGAAGGATTGGTGGATAGTTCACATGTACACGGACTATGAACGAGCGATCTACCATACCACCTATATCACCATCACGTACTTCAACTGTTACATTATTATCTCCTACCTGCTCCTCAGATGGTACCCATGTGATAAGCCCGGTTGTGCTGTTTATCCTCATTCCAGATGGCCATTCAAGAAGGCTGTAAGTAAGTGTATCGTTATCATCATCAGTTGCATTAGCTTGACATATATATGGCATACTTACAGTAGCTGTTTGATCTATTATTGGGTAAATAAATGCAGGTCTATTCGTTATGTTTGGACCTACAAGAGTGTCCGTAGTCAATAGGATCTCTTCCCAGTCCTCCGTCTCAAACCTATAGGTGAAGTTCCCCTTCGGCAGTTTGGTTGAGAGTTTGTAAACACAGCCCTCTCTATACGTAGTCTCATTGCTTCCCATCTCATAAAACATGCTCCAATTCTCCCCAGAAGGACGAAGCACACCAGTGATATTTACCCTAACATACCCAGGTGCATCATTCTCCAGATCAGAATAAACTACTGTGTATGTGAAATCAATACTCATATCGTGCTCTTTTGGAAACATATCTGGTGAGGTAAGCGTAGGTAAGGTATTCTCCAAAATAAGCGCAATCGCTCTACTGCAATCCATTGTTACATTCGACTGCTTAGCGCTGCCTACACCTGTTTTGGTTGAGGTGATGTTGTGTGGTGTATATGTAGTGGTTGTGGTTTGGTTTCTTATGTACTCATGAACAGCGATATCTCTTATCCAACCATCAACATCGCTCTGCCCTTCAAAGATAATATTATCAGCATTATCATAAACTGTTACTGTTACATTCTCTACAGGGAGATTTGTCTTGTTTAGAATGTTCACATGCAGATACCAGTAGGCATCAAGAACACTTATGCCATCGTCGAATAACACTTTACTATCATTAAACGTAGTGTTTAGGGAATATAGA
>Ga0180015_1000307_pt1 | contig 14417 bp, 11 predicted proteins | sample KR13_S2_MetaG_FD_116508 | JGI IMG/M metagenome (GOLD analysis project Ga0180015, IMG submission 116508) | Groundwater microbial communities from the Olkiluoto Island deep subsurface site, Finland - KR13_S2_MetaG | ecosystem: Environmental > Aquatic > Deep subsurface > Groundwater | place...
CTGGATCGCATGAAAGTGTGCTTTCCCGGAAGCGATCTGCGGATGCGTTTCGGCGTTGCCTTGGAGGTCCAAAAATGATAAAAAGCGGACAAATTACAGGCTGACTATGTCAGGATATCTGAATATAGTGTCCGGTGGTATGCAAGCGGGAAGACGGCGGTTGCCGCCCCGGGAGCCGCGGTCATATCGCCAACTCCGCCGCGTCGCAGTTTCACGCGTCGCAGTTTCGCGTTGCCAACCTGGCAGGGATGGCTCTATACTACTAAAAAATTAGCACCCTGTATAATTGTGAATAATTATCGTGCAACAGGAGGATCTGCCATGCGGAATAGACTGTTTTGCTCCGGGATCGTCGCGGGATCGCTGGCCCTTGGCCTGCTGGCAGGCATGGCGTGGGCGACAGACATACAGTGCGACCGGGAGTGCGATTACCCGAGCATCAGCGACGACGGCAAGATCATCGCGTTCCGGTCGTGCAGCTCGAACTGGTCGGGGAATCTCAACGTGCGGGGCAAGGTCTTCGTCTACCACCGCGAGCGGCACAAGGTCCTGTTTATCGGCAAGAACGGACCATACACCGCGGACGACGACCTGACCAACCCGATGATCAGCGGGGACGGCAAGCAGGTGTTCTACGAGTCCGGCGCCGAGAACCTCATCGGCGGCATCACCGACGACTTTTACGTCACGAACAACACCTGCAACATCTTCGCCTGCGAGATCGAGGAGGGCGACTTCTCATTGCCCGCGCCCGGGTTCACCCACAAGCTGATCAGCATGGCGGCCGACGGCGCCCAGGCCAACCGGGTTTCCTACTATTCCGTGTGCAGTTCCAATGGCCGGTTCGTGGCGTTCCAGACCTTGGCGGATAACCTGGATCCCGACACGGTGGATACGAATTACGACGAGGACTATACCTATTGGATGTATACCGGCTGGGACATCTACCTGCGCGACCGGGACCTGGACGGCAACGGCGTGTTCGACGAGGAAGGCGCGGGTAAGACCAAGACCACCCGGGCCAGCCATGATTCGGATATCGGCATCTGGCATTGCGCAAGGTATCCTTCCATCAGCGCGGACGGCAAGTACGTGGCCTACGAGTTGAGCAGTTCAGTGGCCCCCCTGGGCCGTGGGCTCGGAGTTTGCGTGTACCGGGTAGCCGACGGCGCAGTGTCCGTTTACAGGCCGCATGACTACACCGAGACCGCCAGGATCAGCCCGGATGGCGGATATCTCGCGGCCCAGTATGACCCAAGCATCTACGGGTATTATCGCACCATCATGTATGCCCTCCCGGACACGAACTGGTGGTATGCGGCGATCCCAATGAATGTCTCCACCGGGATCTGTGTCGGGAACCCGGAACTGGGCACGGGCGGCCATTTCACGGCCTTCTGCTCCGGCAACACCAACTTCGTGGCCGGTGACAGCAATCACAAGGAGGACGTGTTCGTGCGTGTAGCGACGGCTGGCAACCCGCGTAACGCCGAATCCTATGAGCTGGCCAGCAAGTCCACGGCCGGCGAGATTGGAAATGACGAGAGCGGAACCGGGCTCGGCGAGCATACCCTCGACATCACGCCGGACGGCCGGTTCGTGGTGTTCACCTCAATGGCAAGCAACCTCGTGGCGGTTGACACGAACGCGCTGCAGGATATCTTCATCCGCGACCGGCTGAGCAACACGACCGAGATGGTCGTGCAGAAGGGGGGCAACCCCAGCTTCCCGCCCGGCGCGGCCCTGACCGTCTCGCAGATTGGCGACACTTCCGCGTTCTTCCAGTGGACCGCGGCCACGGATGCCTACCCGATCTGGGAATACCAGCTCTCGCTGACCTCGGCCGGCGGCACCACCCAGATCACCGTCAGCGGCGAGAGCACTTCATATGCCGCCACGGGTCTCGAGTCGGGCACGGAGTATGCCTCCGAGCTGGAGGCCTATGACGGCGGCGGGCGGTACACCGGCAACCCGCTGACGGCCGCTTTCACCACCACCGGCACTGCGCCCATGGGGCCGGTGATCACGGCCAACGGCCAGCGCGACACCGTTAACCTCAGCAGCGGCGAGGAGGTCACGATCGCGGTGCAGATGGTGAACATCGACCAGTATGCCGGGGTGGGGGTGGACTGGTGGATCGTGGCCCTGGCGCGCTCGGGCCAGTGGTATTACCTCAACAGCTCGATGCAATGGGTCCCGTTCGACGGCAGCTTGGCGCTGTGCCAGCCGGTCTACCAGGGCGGCCTGATGAACCTCTCGGCGACCGCGGTGTTGAGCGGCTATATCTTGCCGGCTGGTACCTTCGACTTTTGGTTCGCGGTGGATTATCCCATGGACGGCGTCCTGGATATCAACGGCACGATACTCTACGACCAGGTAACCGTTTATGTCGAGTGAACCGGCCCGGGTTCCGGTGCCGAGCGTTGGCGAACCGCGTCGGCGGCCGGGCCGAGTGGTTTGGCTTGGTCGGGTTATCCCCTCTTATTTTCCTTGAACGGTCTGGTTTGTTTGACCTACCATCGGGACTTGGCTAACCACCAATCAGAGGGGACGCCGCCGTTCTGTTCGTAATAAAACTGGTCACAGGAGCAACCGGGGGAGTATTGAAACATGGACCTGAATCAAACCACCCAGAAGTTCCAGGAAGCCATGGCGGCGGCCCAGACGCGGGCTTTGCGGTACGGGCATCAGGAAGTGGATGGCGAGCATATCCTGGCCGCCTTGCTGGAGCAAACCGACGGACTCGCGCCCCGGTTGCTGGAGCGCATGGGTGTTTCCGTGCCGGAATTGAAGACGCGGTTGGAACAGGAACTGGAACGCCGGCACCGGGTCAGCGGCGGGGGCACGGAAGCCGGGAAGGTGTACGTCACCCAGCGCCTCAATCGCCTGCTGATCAAAGCCGGCGATGAGGCAAAACGCCTGAAGGACGACTACATTTCGGTGGAGCACGTGATGCTGGCGCTGATCGATGAGGATGGCGCCACACCGGCCGGCCGTTTACTGAAGGAACTGGGAATCACGCACGCTAAATTTCTTGAGGCATTGACCGTGGTGCGCGGGAACCAGCGGGTGACCAGCGCCAATCCGGAAGGGACTTACGAGGCGCTCGAAAAGTACGGCCTGGACCTGGTTGCTCTGGCACGACAGGGTAAACTGGATCCGGTCATCGGGCGGGATCAGGAAATCCGCAGCGTGGTTCGCATTTTATCCCGCAAAACCAAGAATAATCCGGTGCTGATCGGTGAACCCGGGGTGGGCAAGACCGCGATCGTGGAAGGATTGGCCCACCGGATCGTGCGCGGCGATGTTCCGGAAGGCCTGAAGAACCGGACGATTTTTGCGCTCGATATGACCGCCTTGCTGGCGGGGGCCAAGTACCGGGGCGAATTTGAGGAGCGCTTGAAGGCGGTCCTTAACGAAATCAAGTCGGCCGAAGGCCGGATTCTCCTCTTCATCGATGAGCTCCACATGATCGTGGGCGCCGGCAAGACGGAGGGCTCCTCCGATGCCGGCAATATGCTCAAGCCCATGCTGGCTCGCGGCGAGCTGCACTGCATCGGGGCGACGACCCTGGATGAATATCGCGAGCATATTGAAAAAGATGCCGCCCTGGAGCGGCGCTTTCAGCCGATCGTGATTGACGCGCCGTCGGTCGAGGATACGATTTCCATCCTGCGTGGATTGAAGGAGCGGTTTGAGCTGCATCATGCGGTGCGCATTCAGGATGCCGCCCTGGTGGCCGCCGCGGTGCTCTCCAACCGGTACATCAGCGACCGGTTCCTGCCGGATAAGGCCATTGACCTGATGGACGAGGCCTGCGCCTCCATCCGCACCGAAATCGATTCCATGCCTGCCGAACTGGATGAGATTACCCGCAAAGTCATGCGCCTCGAGATTGAAGAGGTGGCCTTGAAAAAGGAAAAAGATCCGGCCAGTCGTGGGCGCCTGGATATTCTGCGCAAGGAGTTAGCCAATCTGAAAGCAGATGCCGATACCATGCGGGCGCGATGGGAAAATGAAAAAAACGTTCTGTCACGGAAACAGGCCCTTCGGGAAAAAATTGAAAAAGCCCGGCGCGAGTGCGAGGAAGCCGAACGGCAATATCAGCTCGATCGGGTCGCTGAACTCCGCCATGGTATTTTACCTGGGCTGGAAAAACAGATGAAGGCCCTCGACGCGAAGGAAAGCGGCAAACTGCCGGCCCTTCTGAGGGAAGAGGTGACGGAGGATGAAATTGCCGAGGTGGTGTCCCGCTGGACGAAGATCCCCCTGACCCGCCTGCTGGAAGGCGAGCGTGAAAAACTACTCCGGCTGGACAGTGTGCTTCACGAGCGCGTGATCGGTCAGGACGAGGCGGTCCAATCGGTTACGGACGCTGTCCTTCGCGCCCGCGCCGGGATCAAGAATCCCGAACGTCCGATCGGTTCGTTTATTTTCCTGGGTCCCACGGGCGTCGGCAAGACTGAACTGGCCAAGGCGCTGGCCATGGCCCTGTTCGACACCGAGGATAACATGGTCCGCATCGACATGAGCGAATACATGGAAAAGCATGCTGTATCACGCCTGGTAGGTTCCCCGCCGGGATACATTGGTTACGAGGAAGGGGGCCAGCTGACCGAAGCGGTGCGTCGCAAGCCGTATGCCGTTCTCCTGTTCGATGAAATTGAGAAAGCGCATTCGGATGTGTTCAATATCCTGCTCCAACTCCTGGATGAAGGGCGCCTCACGGATTCCCACGGGCGGACGGTGAACTTCAAAAATACGGTCATCATCATGACGAGCAATATCGGGTCGCAACTGCTGTTCGACGGAATCGATGTGAAAGGGCAGATTCCCGAGGCGGTGCATCGGCAGGTCATGCAGGCGTTGCGGTCCCAGTTCCGCCCCGAGTTTCTCAACCGGGTGGATGATATAGTTCTCTTCAAACCGCTCACGTTTGACGAGATCGTAAAGATCGTCGATTTGCAGATCAAGGAATTGGATCAGCGGCTGGCGGAACGGCGTCTCACGATCAAGCTGACGCCATCCGCGCGGCAGTTCACGGCTCGGAACGGATTCGACCCGGTGTTCGGCGCCCGTCCGTTGAAACGTTTCATTCAGCAAGATATCGAGACGCCGATTGCGCGCGCGCTTCTGTCCCAGGGCATCACGGAGGGCGCGGAGATTGCCGTGGATGTGAAGAAAGATCAACTGACGGTGGAGATTGACGGCGGCAAGGCTATATAACACTTCAGTTCCAGGGGGAATACGGCGCAACCGAATTGGGCAGAGGGCTTCAGGTGTAGCTGCCGTTCGATAGAACGGCAATCCGCGGCTCTTCCCGCTAGGAGCGTGACAAGTTCGAACCGTATCTACACTGCCCTGTGACTGACCGATTGTCAGGCTATTGCTGGGCCTGCCGCAAAGCTTCGAAGAGCACAATCCCGACGGCCGTTGCCAGGTTCAGCGACCGCACGTGGTCGATGCGGATGGGAATACCCAATATCGCCTGGGGGTGGGCGTCCAGCAGGGCGTCGGGGAGTCCGCGGCTTTCGCATCCGAACACCAGCACGTCACCGGGCTGGTAGGCGACATCCAGGTAGGATTTTTTCCCCCGCGTGCTGAAGAAGAAACAGCGGGCCGGCGCTATGGCCTGCAGAAAGGATTCCATCCCAACGTGTCGTTGAAGGATCACCGCATCCCAGTAATCCAGGCCGGCGCGCTTCAGCGCGGCGTCATTCAGGCGAAAGCCCAGGCGGCCGATGAGATGAAGGGGTGATCCCGTGGCCGCACAGAGCCGGGCGATGTTGCCGGTATTGGGCGGAATTTCCGGTTCCAGAAGCGCAATCTGATATGGCGGGTCCGGCCAGACATAGGGAAGGAGATGTTGCCGTGTGTGCGAATATTTCATGGGAATGTTAATTTTGTGTTGACAGCCCGCAGGCCAGTTCGTACGATTTCCAACCAGTTTCCTAATGAAAGCTTCTTCTGCGGTCAAGCCTGAAATCTTTATTCCATGAGCATCAAGGAAATCAACCTGACTCCGGCGGAACTCAACGCGATTTTAGACCATAAGCGCGTCATGAGTGAAAAACAGGGAAAAGAAGTCACGATTGAACAGGCGATCGAGCATTTCATTCTTCATTTCCGGGCGGATTGGCGCCAGGAGAAACAACATCGCGATACCCAGACCCAACGGGAGGAAATCGAAAAGCATAAGTATTTCCGTTCCAAGGATGAAGGTCGGGATATCGGCAAGGCTATGGCCGCCGAGGAATGGTGCGCGAAATATGCGCATATCTGGAGAGCGGAACGCGAGTCGTTGGAACGGAATGGATTTATCAAAGTTGATGTCGTTATCCAGTCCGAGAACGGATTGCATATTGAGCCGGCGTCAAGGATGGCTGTCCTCGCAAGTAAATTTGATTGTGAAGTGTATCTGCACCGGGATAATATGGATTATTACAACTTTATTCTTCAGGGAAAAAAGTATCTGAATGTGAAGTCCATCCTGGGCTTGTTGTCAGTGGCCGCCTGGAAAGGCGAATCCCTGGAACTCATTGCCACGGGGCCGGAGGCCAGACCGGCGCTTGATGCCGTTATCGGTTTAATCAACACCTGATGCCATTCGGTCGAACGTCCGGGCCGATAGGTGTAAACCGTCCGTCTTTTCCCGCTGTTGGCGAGTCTGTATTCCTGCTTTCGCCTTTGCGTCTCGGGTTCATTCTATCCGGGGGTTCGTGGGTTATGGGGAGGAAGGGCTGTGCCACGCGTAGCCCGAAGGGCGAAGCGTGGCGGGAGAGACGGGACTCGAACCCGCAACAACCAGATCGACAATCTGGGACTCTAACCAATTGAGCTACTCCCCCGCAACTAATGGAAAAGGGAAAACAATACCTGTTCGCATCGGGGAGTAAAGAAAAATTTATGATGACGTTTCTTGGCAATGATGATAGGATTTTTGGCCGGCGGGTTGAAAGAGGTTACCATCATCTCGAAAAAGGAGACAAGACAATGGCATCCATTCTGAGGGGTAACATGTTGATTGCCCAAAGCGGCGGGCCGTCCATGGTGATCAACCAGAGCCTGGTTGGCGCGGTTCTGGAAGCCCGAAAACACAAGGAAATCAAGGGGGTCTACGGGTCCCTGCACGGGATTAAAGGCGTGCTGGAAGAAAAGATGGTGGATTTGCGCAAAGAATCCGTGGCGACGCTGGAGGCGGTGGCCGCCACGCCGTCGTCGGCGCTGGGTAGTGTGAGGAAAAAGCCGACGCCGGGGGAATGCGTCAAGATTTTCGGGATCATGCTCAAATACAACATCCGGTATTTCTTTTATATCGGGGGCAACGATTCTGCGGAAACAACCCATATCATCAACGAAGACGCGAAAACCGTGAACTACGAGTTCCGATGTTTTCACATTCCCAAAACCATCGACAATGATCTTCTGGAAAATGATCATACGCCCGGATTTGGGAGCGCGGCCAAGTTCGTTGCCTGCGCGGTGATGGGCGACAACCTGGATAACCGGGCCCTTCCCGGCGTGAAAATTGACGTGGTCATGGGACGGCATGCCGGCTTTCTGACGGCGGCGTCAGCGTTGGCCCGCGTCTATCCGGATGACGGTCCTCACTTGATCTATTGTCCCGAACGCCCCTTTTCCATCAAGCGCTTTGTCGCCGACGTCAAGCGGGTGACAGACAAGCTGGGCCGATGCGTAGTGGTGGTGTCTGAAGGCATTACCGATGCCGATGGCTTGCCGATTGCATCGAAATTCATCCGCGAGACGGATTCCCACGGTAATGTTCAACTCAGCGGCTCCGGCGCGCTGGGGGATTTGCTGGCCAATGAAATCAAGGAGCAATTGAAGATCAGCCGGGTGCGGGCGGATACGTTCGGTTATTTACAGCGTTCGTTTCCGTCGCTCGTTTCCGAAGTGGATGCGAGGGAAGCGCGTGCGGTCGGGATCAAGGCCGTACACTGCGCCGTGTCGGGAGATACCGATGGCTCCATTGCCATTCGCCGCAAGCCGGGGATTAAATACCAGGTTTATTTGGAACGTGTTCCCTTGAAAAATGTGGCCAAGGAAACGCGCTCCATGCCGGCGACGTTTATCACCAAGACGGGAAACGATGTCACGCCGGCGTTCTTAAACTACATTCGGCCGATCGTAGGGCCTTTGCCGGAAATCGGTCGGCTCCAGAGATTCAAAGTGTCCCGGATCAGGTAGCACTACGTTGCCCGCCTTTGGCGGTAAATGGCTCCTTATCCCGCCATCGGCGGGATGAGGGCAGAATGCTGTCTCTCCCATTGGAAAAAAGTTGCCCCGATCCGGATCGGGGCTAATTAAAACACCATGCAAATCGGCGATCAGCTGGAACTTGATATCACGGATGTGGCTTTCGGCGGCGCCGGAGTCGCCCGTCATGTTGGCCAAGTGGTCTTTATCCCCCTGGTTCTGACCGGTGAGCGCGTGGAGGCGGTCATTACCGGTATCACCGCCCGCTTCGCGCGGGGCGAATGCCGGCGGGTGCTCGTGCCTTCCTCTTCGAGGGTGACGCCGCCCTGTCCCCATTTCGGGGTCTGCGGCGGATGCCGATACCAGCACGCCGATTACCCGCTTCAGCTCCAGATGAAGCGAAAGCAGGTTGCCGATATTCTCCAGCGGATTGGCGGGTTTGCCGCGCCGCCGGTGGAGGCCATGACAGCTTCGCCGATCGCGTATGGCTACCGCAATAAGCTCACCCTGCACGGCCCAGGTCGCCCGGGTTTTCAGCGGTCCGGCGGCGGCAGTCTTTTGCCGATCAACCGCTGTGCGCTGGCTTGCGAGGCGATCAACCGGAAGCTAAATGAGTTGGCGACCACCCGGTTGAAAATCGGCGAGGATTTAATTGTCCGTGGGAACGCCGCCGGCAAGGTGTTCAGTTATCGCGAAAGCACGCGCCGTCCGATCTCTGCGGCCCGGTCCTGTGCTTCCGAGCAGGCGGCGGCGATGATCATTGAGGAATCCCTGGCGGGTTTTTCATTCCGGGTTCCCGCGCAATCATTTTTTCAGGTGAATCACGGGGTTCATGAACTCCTGCTGACGCGTGTTTCCCGATTGTTTGAGGAGTGCGCTTGTCCCAACTTGGTCGATGCCTATTGCGGAGTGGGGGCGTTTGCGTTGGCCCTGGCGGGGCAGGCAAAACGTGTTATCGGAATCGAATCGGATCCGGCGGCCTTGACCTGGGCGATAGAGAATGCGGCGCGGATGGGCGTCATTCATGGCCGGTTCCGTCACGGCCGGGTTGAAAGGTTGCTGCAACCGGCGCTCCGCGAAAGCGCGGCCGAGCCGACCTGCGTTATTCTGGACCCGCCGCGCGCGGGATGTGATGAACGGGTCATCCGCGTCCTGATGCGGGAACGTCCGCGTCAGATACTGTACCTGTCGTGTGTGCCGCCCATTCTAGCCCGGGATCTCAAGAAGCTCCGGTCCGGCGGCTATGAACTGAAGCGGGTCATTCCCTGCGACATGTTTCCCCAGACCGCCCATTGCGAAGTCATCGCGGAGCTGATCTTTCCCAAATAGGGGTGGCCGGTCATGGGCGCCAGAGGTACATGAGCTGGGGGCCTTCCGCGGACATCCAGCGGGGCAGGGCCACGTTCAACGACGGGCCGCGTAGTTCCGCCAGCCAGCGCGCGAAGTCAGAACGTTCTTCATAGCGGACGACCTTGACGGAGGACTGGCCCAGGAGCTGAGCGGTCTTGGCCACGGCGTCGGGCCAATAGCCCAGCTGGTCGATCATGCGTTGCTGTTGGGCGTCCGCAGCGGTGAAGATGCGGCCGTCGCACATGGTCTGCAATGAGGATTCCTCGATGGTGCGGCCTTTGCGGACGATATCCACGAAAAAGCAGTGCAGGCTGTCCACCATCGACTGGAGTATGGCCACCTGCTCGGGGTTGACTTCCCGGAACGGGTTCAGCAGATCCTTGTTTTTGCCCGACTTGATTGTCACGTCCTGGATGCCGATCTTGTCGCTGAGTCCCTTCCAATTGAGGGTTTGGATGATGACGGAAATGGATCCGATGAAAGCCGTCGGCTCTGCGATGATCCAGTCGGAGGCCATGGCCACGTAATACCCGCCTGAAGCCGCCATCCCCTGCACTAAAACCACGACCTTGCGTTCCTTGGCGCTGGCGCGGAAGTCGCTCAATGCCCGGTAAATTTCATCCGTTGGCGTGATACTGCCGCCGGGGGAATCCACTTCCAGGATAATCGCCTGCACCGCGTTGTCGTGCTGTGCCGCGCGAATCTGGCGCAGGATGGATTCCACCCGGTCCATGCTGATCCGGAAAAAGCCTTGCTCGCCGTCCCGGGCGATGATGCCGGTCACCGGGATGCGGACCGCTTTCGCCGGACCGTGGCCGTACGACCAGATTTCCTTCAGTTTGGGAAATTCATCCTCGGCTTCCAGCCGGGCATAGGGGGTAGCGTCGCTTTTCATGAAGGCTAGTCCAAGGAAAAGTCCGAAATTGACCAGGACGCTGAAACAAAGGATCAGCCCCAGGATAACAATGACAACCCAGAAACCGGCATGAGAACAACGTGATGGTGTATTCATAGCAATAGTTTCATAAACATATATCGGCTGACCGGGTATGGCAAGCCGGAACTTTAGACTTGATGCGCCAGACCACCTGGCGTATGGTTAACCCGTTTTTTCCCAGGGGATTCCAGAGTAACCCGTGTAACGAAGAAAGGAATCGGAAGATGGAATATCCAGCGCAAAACAGTCCGCCTCAAGCTCAGGAACCCGGACACAGTGTCGGCCATGATACCATGGACTTTATGAAGAAGAATGTCCGGGCGGTCTCGATCGGCGTGGGGCTGGTGATTGTCGCTGTGTTGGTTGTTGTGGCCTACCTTAACCAACAGCGCCGGAATGCGGAGACTGCGTCGCAAATGCTGGGAGCGGCTGAGTCCCCGAAGCAATTGGAAGAACTGCTGGCTCAATATCCGTCATCCTCGACGGCGCCCATAGCCATGTTGGCCCTGGCGTCCACTCAGTTTGCTTCCGGGGCCTACGATCAGGCCTACACGCTCTATGACCGTTTTGCCCGGAAGTATCCCAAGCATCCCATGGTCGCCGTGGCGGAACTGGGCAAGGTAATGTGCTTTGAAGCGCGAGGGGAAGCCGAGCAGGCGCTGGCGGGATTTGACTCGTTCGTGACGGCCCATCCGGATCATTTTCTGCTTCCGCAGGCGTTGATGGGCAAGGCCCGCTGCCTGCAACAGCTCAATCGCCTGGCGGAGGCTAGGGCTGTTTATGAGGATTATATCGCCGGGCATCCCGACAGCGAATGGAAGACCCAGATGGAAATGGAAATGCGCTTCATGGAGCGCCAGAAACGAGCGCCGAAGACCGATATCCCTGCTATTCCATTCATGACTCCCAATCCGCCGGCCTTGAGCAGTCAGCGGTGAACAGCCGTGAAAGATGCGGGATCGCGCGCGAGCGCGCATCCTACATGGATATTTGCGCATGGAGGAAGGCCGCTTGCGGCCGATGATTGTTTCGGATGGCTAAATTGATATCCTTACGGATGGACGCGGAAAAATATTACGTTTCGTTGTCATGCAATCGCCCCGTTTTCTTTCCATTGGATTCGTCAGCCTGGGGTGCGCCAAAAACCTTGTGGATTCTGAAGTCATGGCCGCCCGGCTTATGGCTGCGGGATGGCCGCTGGCGTCGGCCCCGGAGCAGGCGGAGATTGTCATAGTCAATACCTGTGCTTTTATCCGCGACGCCAAGGCGGAATCGATCGAGGCGATTATCGAGGCCTGCGCCTGGAAAACAAGGGGGCGTTGCCGAGCCGTCCTTGTGGCCGGTTGTTTGCCCCAGCGTTATCGGCATGGCCTACAGGATGCCTTGCCGGAGGTGGATGCCTGGATCGGGTTGGATGAAGTGACCCGGATCGAGACCGTGGTTCGCCGTCTGGTCAACGGTGAGCGGGGATTCGCCGAGATTTCCCGCTCGGCGCGCGCGGTCATCGAGCCGCCGGGCAGCCGCGTGGTGTTTACCGGCGCTCCGTTTGCCTATGTCAAAATTGCGGAAGGCTGTCATCACCATTGCCGGTTCTGTTCGATTCCACGTATTCGCGGCCGTTATCGCTCGCGCCCAATGCGGCGTATCGTGGCGGAAGCGGAAGCCCTGTTGGCCGGCGGCATCCGGGAATTGAACCTTATTTCCCAGGATATCACTTCCTATGGCCGGGATCTCGGATCGCAGGCTGATTTGCCGAACCTGTTGCGGGCGCTGGGCGCCATTGGCGGCCGCTTCTGGATTCGCCTGCTGTACGGGCATCCCGCCCATGTGACCAACCGACTGCTGAAGGTCATGGGCGAGGTGTCCCAGGTCTGTCATTACCTGGATATTCCGATTCAGCACAGCCATCCGGATGTCCTCCGCGCCATGGGGCGGCCGCCGGTTCCGGGCGGAATGCGGCATCTGGTGCAACGGATTCGAAAAGCTCTGCCCGATGCCGCCTTGCGCACCACATGCCTGGTCGGATTCCCGGGTGAAACGCGCCTTCATTTTAATCACTTGGCGGATTTCCTGGAAGATATCCGTTTCGATCACGCGGGCGTTTTCGCCTATTCACGGGAGGATGGAACTCCGGCCGCCCGGTTGGCGTCACAGGTGCCGCACAAGACAGCGGAACGGCGCCGGGACCGGTTGATGCGTCTCCAACAACGGATCGTATTTCAAAAATCACGGGAGCGCGTCGGACAATCCACCGAAATTTTGATTGAAAAACGCGATATTCGCAAGCAGAATACCTGCAATTGCCTTAGCGGAGCCTGGGTTGGCCGGTCCCGTGCCGAAGCGCCTGAAGTGGACGGCGTGGTGTTTGTGAAAACGCGGAAGCCGGCCACCAGACCGGGGGCCTTTATTTCCGTGCGGTATGTTTCCGTCGCCGGCTATGATATGAGAGCCGTGCCGGTGCCATGAATGGATCAGACTGGACTTATGAATCCTTCAAATGCATTGACGCTCAGCCGGCTGGCGATGGGGTTGGTCCTGCCGTTCTTCCTGACCTTTCCCATCCCATTCGGAAAATCCCTCGGCTTGCTGATTTTCCTCCTGGCCGCCTTGACCGACTACTGGGATGGGCGGCTGGCGCGCAATAAATACGGGACTACGGTATTCGGCCAGCTGATGGATCCGCTGGCCGACAAGGTTCTGATGGGGGCTGCGTTTATTTGCTTTGTAGCCTTGGATCAGATTGTGCCGGCCTGGATTGTGGTGATCATCATTACGCGCGAGTTCATGGTCACGGGACTTCGTCTCCTGGGAGCCAGCCAGGGAAAAATCATTTCCGCGGGGCGCTGGGGAAAGCATAAAACCATCTGGCAGATTGTCGTGATAACCGTGATTATTTTTGGCATGGCCTTGCGGGATGATATTTTGCCGCTCTTTCTCAGGGCCGACGGATTGCAGCAATATTTAATATCTTTCTTCAATCCATTGTTCCGTTATGTCACGATGGGCATTGCCGGACTCGTGACTCTACTGACGGTTATTTCCGGCACCATCTATTTCTGGCGATGTAAAGATTGGGTGATGGAAGATGCTTAATCAGGATTGGGATATCAAACCGCGCGGGCTTGCTTGCGCTCAGTGCCGGGGGGCTTTTACAGACAAACAGATATATGTCTCCCAATTGACGTTCGGGGCCGGGGGGTATCAGCGTCGGGATTTTTGCTTCGAATGTTGGGCGAAACGCGACACCTTGCCGCCGTCCGGTTCGAACGGGATGGAGCCGGCACTGCAACCTTCCGGGGTGTCTGCCGAATCCGGTTCGGCGGAGAAAGCGGAAGCCGCGCCTCTTCCCGCCGCGCCGCAGGAGGGCGTGGCCAATGGGGCTGAAACCCGGGAGGTAGCAGTCAGTATCTGGAAAGGGGTGTTTCATCCGCCGCCGCCACCGCCCGAGGAGCCGTTGAAGAAGGAAACGGCTGAATCGTTATTGCGAAGCCTTATTGAGAAAAACGATCCCACCAGTAAAAATGTTATTTTTATTCTGGCAGTTATGTTGGAGCGCCGCCGCCTACTGTTGGAACGGGATGTCCAGCTCCGCGATGACGGCTCGACCCTGCGCGTGTATGAGCATCGGCACACGGGGGAAACCTTCCTGATTATCGATCCCAATCTGGATTTGAATCAATTGAGCCACGTTCAGGAAGAGGTCATGGCCATGCTGGGAAAAAATACGGAGACGTCCAAGCTCCCTCCGCCGTCGGATAACATTCAACAATCAACATCCAACGTTCAATCATAATACCTGAAAATTGCACGGAGGTGTGCAATTTTCACCCTCCGGGCCGTCGTAACCCCGCCTTAATGCGGGGTTACAAGGGGTTAACCACTTGCGTTAAGCGGATAACCCATTGGGTTATCC
>Ga0180015_1000308_pt1 | contig 14398 bp, 15 predicted proteins | sample KR13_S2_MetaG_FD_116508 | JGI IMG/M metagenome (GOLD analysis project Ga0180015, IMG submission 116508) | Groundwater microbial communities from the Olkiluoto Island deep subsurface site, Finland - KR13_S2_MetaG | ecosystem: Environmental > Aquatic > Deep subsurface > Groundwater | place...
CTATACAAAATTATAATTTAATGAATGGCTTTGACGAAACCGAAGGCTTATGGTTTCCTGGAGGATCGTCTTTTAATTAAAGTCCGGTATGTATGAGCAATAGCATTAATTACGATGATTTAATAAAAAAATATACGAGAGTATTTAAAGGTGTAAAAGAATACACAGGATATGAATACCGCTTAGATCACGGTGTCAGAGTGTTTAATTATTGTAAACATTTTTGTGAAATGGATTTTTTAAAGAATAAAAATGTCAACAAAGACGCTTTATTGATCGCTGCCTTATTCCATGACATTGGTAAAATACATAAAGTTAATGATATGAAATTTATGGAAGGCTATGATGATGAAAAATTCAAACACGATGAAGTTGGAGAGAAAATAATTGCAGATTATTTAGGTAAATACGTGGGTAACAGTGATTTAATAAAAAAGATCAGCAGAATAATTGGTGGTCACCATGGAAATAACCTAACTGAATTTGAATCATATGTAATCTGGGATGCAGATAGGTTAGATAATAGTGGAATAATGCTTTTAATTCGTCTCATCGCATTTAATGAACATAGGGAACGTAATTTAGATGGCATGTTTGAATATTGGAGCAAAAAAGGAAGACCAATTGCCCTTAGCCAATTGAGTGAATATCACTTCAAGAAAATAGGTCAACTAGCAAAAAGTAGGTTTAAGAAACTAGATAAATTAGTGAAGAATCTTTATATCGAATGTCGGACAAACGATATCAAGTAAGAGATTTGATTGAATCTGTTAGCAAAATATTATAGGCAGAGCTTTTATCATTAAAAGTGACAGTAGGAGTGTAGTCAAATTTAAGAAAAATATACTGACAAAGTTTTTCGATGATTCTGCGTTTTTGAAAAATCGCGCGCGCAAAAAATAATTTTCAATCGACTGTGTCCGCCATAGCTTTGCGTCGGCGGAGCCCCGCTGTTTTCGCCGTGCCGACCGCCTCCGCCACAGGCGGACAGGCACAGCGTGCGGGGCGAGTGTTATAATTTCATATATATAGTTCGAATTTTTCGGTACAATGCCGACCACGCTGGGAGCGGGAAATTTTTAATAAATCCTAAATCCCAAATCCGAAATTCTTCCTCCAAAGGCGGACTAAAGAATTTCCAAAAAAAACGCTTCGCTAGATCCTTCGGTCGTAAAACTCACTCAGGATGACGGAAGGGGAAAGCAAATCACAAATTTATCCGCCAAAGGCGGACTAGGGAATTTTTGAAAAATAAAAAAATAAGAGAAAAATAAAATTTTGATTGTCAAAAGATGGCGAGGCTGGATTAGAGTTGTTTGGGTTGGTATCTTTTCATCAAAAGAGCATTTGAAACAACACTAATTGACGAAAGTGCCATGGCTGCGGCGGCAATTGCCGGATTTAAAAGCCAGCCGGTAAAAGGATACAAAATACCGGCGGCGATAGGAATACTGACAATATTGTAAAAGAAAGCCCAGAAAAGATTTTGTTTAATTTTGTTTAAAGTGTATTTGCTTAAATCAATGGCTGTTATCACATCTCTTAGATCATCTTTAATTAAAACTATTTCTCCGGTTTCCATAGCCACATCTGTGCCGGAACCTAAAGCAATACCCAAATCAGCTTGAGCCAAAGCCGGAGCGTCGTTTATGCCATCGCCCACCATGGCCACAACATTTCCTTCTTTTTGTAATTTTTTGATTTCTTCTGATTTTTGCCGGGGTAAAACTTGGGCTAAAATTTTGTCTATATTGACTTGTTTGGCAATGGCTTGTCCTACTCTTTTGTTATCCCCCGTAATTATGGCGACTTTTTTGCCCAATTTGTGCAACATGGCCACCGCTTCTTTGGAATACTTTTTTAAAGTATCGGCTACGGCAATTATTCCAATAATATTTTTAGCTTGAGCCAAAATCATGGCTGTTTTGCCTTGATTTTCTAATTTGGCCAATTGTTTCTCGATAGAATTCGTATTGATATTATTTTGGCCCATTAACTTTCTTGTTCCCAATAAAAGCTTGATTCCTTTGGATTGAGCTATAACACCTTTGCCTGGTATTTCTTCAAAATTTTGGATGTTTAAAAAACTAAGGTTTTCTAATTTGGCTTTTTGAACAATAGCTTGAGCAAGAGGATGTTGAGAGTTTTTTTCTATTGAAGCGGCTATCTGCAAAACTTGCTTTTGAGACATGGACTTTAATAGGCTTAGGATGTTTGTCACTTTTGGTTCGCCTTTGGCTAAAGTGCCTGTTTTATCAAAAATAATTATGTTTACTTTTTGGGCCGTCTCTAAGGCTTTGCTGGTTTTAATTAAAATGCCATGTTGAGCCGCCAGCCCTGTGCCCATCATGACGGCTGTGGGAGTTGCCAATCCTAAGGCGCAAGGACAGGCAATAATAAGAACAGCTACAAAAACAGTCAAGGCAAAAGCAAGAGATTGGCCTAAAATAATCCAGATAATAAAAGCAAAAATGGCCATAGCGATTACTGCGGGAACAAAATAAAAAGAAACTCTGTCAGCCAGAAGTTGAATCGGCGCTTTTGAACCGATTGCTTCTTCCACTGTTTTTATAATTTGAGCCAACATGGTATCTTTTCCAACTTTTGTTGCTTTAAACCTTAAAACACCAGTTTTGTTAATTGTGGCGCCAATAACTCTGTCCCCTTTTCTTTTTTCAACCGGAAGGCTCTCACCGGTTATTGCTTTTTCGTCCACGCCTGAATATCCATCAATTACGATTCCATCGACCGGAATTTTTTGGCCGGGTTTTACCAAAACAATATCCCCAACTTTTACTTCGGAAATGGGAATTTTCATTTCCTGACCGTTTTTGATAATCGTTGCTTCTTTTGGCTGAAGCCCAATTAATTTTTTTATGGCTTGACCGGTCTTTCCTTTTGTAATTGTTTCCAGATATTTGCCAAGTGAAATAAAAACAAGAATAAAGACAGTGCTTTCATAATATAAATGAGGAGGTGATTTTTGAATTTGCAACCAAAAAGAAACAGACAGAGCAAGGCTGTAAAAATAAGCGGTGGCCGTGCCAATAAAAATTAGAGAATCCATATTGGGCCTTAGCTGTATTAAATTCTTAAATCCAGAGATCCAGAGATTAAAACAAGCCAAAATTACAATTGTGGCTAAAACAAATTGAATCAAAATATTTGATTCTTTAATAAATGGCGGTATTGGCAGACCAAGCATTTGGCCCATAACAATATAAATGAGTGGCAAGGCAAATAGAGAGGAAAAAATAAGTCGTTTTTTTAATTGTTTTATTCCTTGAGTTTTTTGCTGATTAGTTTGATAGCCTAATTTTTGAATAATTTTTTTGATTTGCTTGATTTTGATTTTTTTAGAGTCAAACTCTAAATTGGCTTTTTCCGAAGCAAAATTAATATTGGCTGAAATGATGGCCTTTTCCTTTTTGAGAGCATTTTCTATAGTGGTTGCACACGAGGCACAGTGCATGCCTTGAATTTGTAAAATTGTTTTTTGATTCATATTTATAAAATTAAAATTTTATATTTTAACTTCTATAATCCCCGAAACCATTCCCATCCAACAACTAAATTTATACTTACCCGGCTTTTTGGGAGTAAATTCCTTAATACTAGTTTGACCCGGAGTCAGGGGGATTTCTCCCTCAAACAAGCTTTTTGAAATAATGGCATTGGTACAACCACTGGTTCCTTTGTCGGTAATTTCCCACCTTACCGGTATTCCGGCTTTTACTTTAAAATAGCTTGGTAAATAGCCACGAGAAGAAGCGTCCATTTTTATAATTTGTTTACCATTAACAATTGGAGGTAAGCCTTCTTCGTTTTGAAGCAAATTATTTTTTGCAGTGCCGGAAGATTGACTAGAATTAATGCCCAAATCGCTAAGACTGGAAACCCCTAGGACATTTAGTTGGAAATTTATATTGTAGAGAGCGAAAAATAAAACCAAAATTCCGGCAACTTTCAGGAATTTGGTGGATAGGTGTGGCTTTTGAGAAAATTTAACACTAGACAAACCAATAGTTAAAAGCATCGGTAGGGTCCCTAGCGCAAATAAAACCATGATCAAAGCCCCTTGAGTTGCACTGCCGGATATTAAAGCGAGTCCTTGGGCCGTTATGGTAAAACCGCAGGGTAGAAAAAAAGTAAAGGCGCCCATTAAAAATGGCATATAGCGACCTTTAAAATTAGATTCGTCGGCGATAAATCCGGTGATAAACCTTGGCATTGTAAATTGAAATTTCCTAAAGACTTTGAAACCAAACATTTGAAAAGCCAAAAAAATCATCATGACAGAAACAGCGATGGCCAAAACCGGTCCAAAATTTAAGGAAAAATCTAGTTTGCTACCGACTATTCCCAATACTGCTCCCAACAGACCGTAAGAAGTAAGTCTGCCAGCATTAAAAATTAAGTGTGGCTGAATTTTCTTCCAGATAGAATCGGTATCTGAATATAATTCGCCCCATTGTTTTGACATAGAAAGAATTATTCCACCAATTAAGGCGGCGCAACTAGAAATGCCGGCCATAATTCCAAATATAAAAAATACCGGTAAAGACGATTTTGAATTAACATTTATTAAGCTCGATAATCCCAGTTTGTTTAATCCGATAAAACCGATAATAATTAATAGTCCGATGCCAAGAGTAATAAGAAATTCTTTCGACTTAAAATTATTTATTATTTTTTGTGGTCTGTCGAAAAAAGTATAAGTTTCTTTTTTGAAAATTCGGTTCAATCTTTGGAGGGTTGGTTTTTGGCCGTCGTATTCGATTAGCGCCTTGCCTTTGGCAGTTGAGACCTCAACTGATTTTATGTTCCTTAATTTTAATAATTTCTTTTCGATTAAAATCTGGCAAGAAGCGCAATGCATTCCTCTGACATAATAAATATATTCTTTTGTATTTTTGGTCATATTATTTAAATTATTTATTAAATAGTTTGGTGACTTTTAAAATCTCCTGAGTCATTTCCTGCTTTCTTTTTTCATTTTTGGTTTGCATTGCTTTTTTAAAACAAGTATTAAGATGGCCTTCCATTAGCATTTGGTGAGCCGATTTTAAAAGCCCGACTACTGCTAAATTTTGCTGCATTATGTCAATGCAATATTCGTTATCTTCGACCATTTTCATTATTTTGGCCAGTAAACTTTGGGCTTTTTTAAAATTGACGATGGTTTTAGATTTTGTCATGTTTTTGTTAATTAATAAGTTATTTATACCCCGACCATAGGTAGGGGTCTGTGTATTTAATTTATCAAGTAGTTAAAATTAAGTCAATGGGAAACTTAGCTTTAATTATGGATCTATAGAAGGACATCCTGATTTTCAGACATTCAAGGGTCCCGATCATTGTCCTGAAGGATACTTGATAGGTGAAGATGGTGCACTTATTGTTCAGATGGCTTGCAGATGTAAAGATGGAGGAGTTAGGGCACTTAGAGCCATATTTCTTCCTGAGTCTGATGAAGAATTCCCTTTTTAAACGAAAAGATAGCTAGGGAACAGGAAGTATTGGGCTAAAATAATAAAATAAACGCTGAGAGAAGAATAAAAAAGATAAATTATTTTGGGTATTGACCCGTTCAGTTTTGGATGGTACATTTGTGTTAGTGGGTATATACCCATAAGATTAATTGTTTAAATCGAGGAAAAATTATGCCAAATCTAGGTGGAACAGGTCCAAGTGGAAAAGGCCCTTTAACTGGTAGAGTTTTAGGTAGGAGACAAGTAAGCAGTGGCGATTGTGTATGTCCAAAATGCGGTCATACAGAAGCACATGTACGAGGTAAACCTTGTACGCAGACCAAATGCCCCAAGTGTAAAACAGCAATGAAAGGTGTGTTTTGCAGATAAAAGTATGGGGAGACAAGATTACTTGTCACCCCGTTATGGCGGGGTGATAGGTGTTTTCCGAGAGGATGCTGAAACAAGTTCAGCATGATGATGAGATGACGGGGTGACGAGAAAAACTGTTATATAATTTAAAAAATAGAAAAATACATATGCGAAGAAGGTGTAAAAGAAAAATTAGATTTAATTTTCGGGAAATTTATTTTAAGCCCAGAGGGATACCGTTATCTCAATTAAAAGAAGTGAGTATAACTGAGGACGAATTAGAAGCATTGAGGTTAAGATATGTTGAAAAATTAGATCAACATGAATCAGCTAAAAAAATGGGTATTTCCCAGAGCCAATATCAAAGAGACATCACATTGGCTTTTGAAAAAATTACAAAGGCATTGATTGAAGGATGGGCTATAAAAATTGAGAAGAGATTAAGATAGATATTCTTTGACTTGTTTTGTTAGATTTTTTACATGAGAGATAAATTCTTTGGCCACCTGATACATTTCTTTTGCCATGGCTTCGTTGTAAGTGTGTACCGTTAAATTTCTTTTGTCCAAAAAATAGAGCCATTTTTTGGGATTACTTATTAGCTCTATATTGGCCGCTTCTCTGATGACAGTTCTTGGTCCGTAAGCGCCTTTTTTGACATCTGCCACTAATTCCTGCATTAGTTTCCAACTTAATTCAAAGGTAAATTCGAACCTTTGGATACTGGCATCGCGATTGATTTCGCTTTCCGGTAATTTCAAAACTTTTTCTAGACTGGCGGTGGTTTTTTTTAAATCAGTCAGTAATGATTGTTTTTTTGTCACTTTTGTTTTTAATTTAAATAAATAATGTTTTTTTGAGCTACTTTTTTAAATTTTTTTGGTAGTTTGGAAAATTCAACTATATCTACATTGTAAGGCAGGTCGGATTCTTCAAAGGCCTGTTTGATTTGACCGATGGTTTCAAAATTAATTTGATTGTCTGCTTCTAGACCAATGTCAATATCGCTAAATTTTCTGGCCTTATTGTTGGCTCTGGAGCCAAAGATAAAAACTTTTGTTTGGTTGTCAACAAGTGGGAAAATTATGTCTTTGACTTGTTTGAGAATTTTTTTTGATAACACAAGTAAATTATACATAAAAAAAGCACCCGTCTTCATCCAATTTAAGCCCGAAGGCCGTGGGGCAAGAGACTCGGCTCTTGCCCCACGTGGTGAAGCGGGTGCGGGGGTTGCACTGTGAACGAACTATCTAGTTACGGACGGGGTGGGTCGGCCAGGGTCGGAGTGGGCTCTACGTCGCCGCCGCCGCCGTCGGTGGGACCGGCGAAACGCTCGAAGAAAAACTCCTTGCCCCCAGAAGAAGGATTGGTCAATATGATCCCGTTAACGACGACTTTAGTGGCGATGGCGTTGGCGTTGTCAATGACGAACAGAAGGTTAATGGTAGTCGAAGACGCATCTTCGGCTACCGAAACTACGTAGTTGTCCACTACATAGTCCCCAGCGACACTTTCGATCGCAATCGCGCCGACCAGCGTGACTTGGACCGGGCGATAGACAACTCCACTCTGCTCTTGGTCTTTCCCCGTGGTCCAGGCGTCGCGGACTACGAGCTCGACGGCGGAGACGGGGGTCGGGCTGGCGACCGGAAGAGTCGGGGCGTCGGTCGGCTCTGGCTCAAGGGTGGGGGCCTCTTGCCTCAGGGTGGGAGTCGGGCTGGGCGGAACGGCCGACGGGGCGGGGGTCTGGCTGGGGACCGGAGCAGGGGTAAAGACATAGTCAATACCCCTCATAATCCCGTAAACTGCCACTACGAGGATTCCCAAGACAACCGCTGCTACTACGATCGTGAAAACTACTTCTCGAAACTTTCGGACGTTCATTCTGATCTCCTTTCCCATTTTTTGGGACCTACATAAATGAAACACAATTTTCAAATTTCACAACTTGCAATACTACTTTTGACTGTCAAATCTGGTTTGATTCCGACGGGATCCTCCACAGGCGGACACGTTGTCACGTCGTCGAACTCCTCGCAATGACAGGTATTTTCCGAGGGGATCCTTCGGTCGTAAGACTTACTCAGGATGACGGAGGGAGGACTTGGGATGACGGTTGTGGTTCAGGATGACAATGGATTGAGGCTTGATTCTGGCGGGGCCCCGCCACGGCGGGGTGACAAGTGTGTTTGAGTGTAACTGTGAGGCAGGCAAAAATAAGTATTATGGATGGTAAGACAGTTTCGGGTTTTATTTGGTTTTGGGTATTGACATGATAATTTTGACAATGTTAAATGTTTTTAGAAAAGAGTTTTTTTGAATTAAAAGTTAAATCAATTCAATTAAATTCAAAAACAATTAAATAAAAGGAGATCCTTCGCTACACTCAGGATGACGAGGGGGAAAAAAATAATAAATAATTTAATAATTAAATAAAAAGGAGTGGATTAAATATGACAGATGCAAAAGTACAAGCAAAGGCAAATGTAAAAAAAGTAAAAAAGGTTAAAGCAAAAAGAGGCAGAAAGCCAAAAGAAGAAAGCTTAAAACAAAAAAAATTAGAGGCAGTAAAAATTGCCATGGAACAGATCAAAAAAGAATATGGCGAGGGAGCCATTATGAAAATGGGAGACAGAAGAGAAGATATGAAAATTGACGTAATTCCAACTGGATCTTTGCCTATAGACATTGCTCTTGGTGTGGGCGGAATGCCAAGAGGCAGGATATGTGAAGTATTTGGACCCGAGGCTTCGGGAAAAACAACTTTTTGTTTACATGTAATTGCCGAAGCCCAAAAATTGGGAGGATCGGCTGCCTTTGTAGACGCGGAACATTCCTTGGATCCAGCTAGGGCTGAGGTGGTGGGAGTAAATGTAGATGAGATGTTAATATCCCAACCGGATAACGGAGAACAGGCATTGGAGATTGTTGAAACATTGGTCAGATCAAATGCAGTTGATGTGATTGTGATTGATTCGGTGGCGGCTTTGGTGCCAAAGGCCGAGATAGAAGGAGAAATGGGGCAATCGATGATGGGTGTGCAGGCCAGACTAATGTCTCAAGCATTAAGAAAATTGGCTGGAGCAATTTCTAAATCAAAATCAGTGGTAATTTTTACCAATCAGATCAGGCAAAAAATTGGAGTTATGTTTGGTAATCCGGAAACAACCCCAGGGGGGTTGGCCTTAAAGTTTTATGCTTCAATACGAATTGACATGAGAAAAATTGCCAATATCAAAACTTCAAGCGGTGAATCAATCGGTTCGCAACATAGAGTCAGAATTATAAAAAATAAAGTGGCGCCACCATTTAAAACATGTGAAATTGAAATGATGAATACTGAGGGTATATCTATTTTTGGCGGAATTTTGGACCTGGCGGTGGAGTATGGTGTTATCAATAGGGCCGGTGCTTTTTATAAACTAAACGGCGAAACTATTGGACAAGGAAGAGAAGTATCAAAAAGATATCTAGGAGAACATCCAAAATTGACCGAAGAAGTTAAGGAAAAAATATGGAAAATGTCAAAGGATGGTGAAAAAGAAGAGAAAAAGTAGACAACTGGATTACTAGATTACTAGATAACTGGATAAAAATGAAAATAATTACTGTCAAAATTAAGGCGAATGGGAAGTGTGTGGTTGAGTTTTCCAACAAAAAAAAATTGGTGTTATGGGTAGACGATGTAATTAATCTAAAAATCAAGAAAAATCAGGAGATTGACGAGAAGTTTTATAAAAAAATTGTTTACACCTCCCTACTCTATTTGCTAAAAGATTACGGTCTTAGGCAAGTTGCCATGTCCCCAAAATCATTTCCCGGCCTTAAAAAGAAACTAATTCAGAATTTAAAAAAAAGAGAGATCCTTCTCCCGAATAAAATTTGGGATCAGGATGACAAATGGAAACTGGGAAAAGAAGACTTTGAAAAAATAATTGAGGAGGTTTTGGAGGATTTTAGAAAAAACAAACTGATTGATGATATCGAATATGTCCGATTTTATATAAAAAAAAGCGGAAACAAATCTTTTAGGCAAATTAGCTATGAACTCAGGCGTGAAGGGGTTGGTAAAGAAGTAATTAAAGAAAAAATAAATAAATGGGTGAGATTGAATACCGGCTTAGAAGAAGAAAAGATTAGGAAGATTATTTTTAAAAAAATCAAAGATAAATCAGACTTGTTGGATTTTAAAAAGAAAAACAAAATAATTTCGGCTTTGTATAGAAAGGGTTTTGCCATTGATCAGGTAAAAAGAGTAATTGACGAAAGCATAAAAAAATAGTAGAATATATTACTTTTAATCGACTCTTCTTATTATTAATGCTTAAAAATACATATATTTTGAATAAAGTTTGTTGAGATTTTGTAGCGGGAGGTTTTTGTCGATTGAGTAAAAGGAGGATATATGTTTGGTGGTTTGCTAAATAAAGTCAGAAATGTTTTTGGTGATACAACAACAGTAACAAGTAGTAAAAAGGTTGTTAAAGAGATTGGCACTGAGGAAAAGAACAGGGTTTCTATATCAAAGTTAAAGCCAGCTAAGGCAAGTCGGGCTAAAGTAAATAAAAAAAGAAAGCTTGGTCTAATTAAGGAAAAGAGAGAATTAGAAAAGATCAAAAAAGCTCTTTTTGATCTTAAAAATAAAGAAAACCAGATTTCTCAAAGACTGTATTCTTTGAGTGAAAAGGAAAGATATTTACTGGAAAAAGAGAAAAGACTGGATAATTTGACAAGCGAAGTTGACAAAAAAAGGGAATCTGTTGATGATCTTTACAGAAAACAGTTAGAGAAGTTGGAACAAATTGCAAACTTTGATGTAGATAAGGCAAAAAAACTAATAATCAGCAGTACTGAAAAGAAATTGTCTTCCTGGATTGCAAAAAAGATTGGAGAGGCAAAAGAAAGTATCGGAGAAAAAGAGGAAGAATTAAGCAGAGAAATATTGCTTGACAGTCTGCGTCATGGAGTGACCGATTATGTACCTGAATACACCGTATCTACTTTAAGCTTAGCTGATGAAAAAGTTAAAGGTAAAATAATTGGCAGAGAGGGGCGAAACATTAGGGCTTTTGAAAAAGCTACTGGAGTCGAACTGGACCTTGATGAAGGAAACGATGTCAGGATTTCTTCCTTTGATTCGACCAGAAGAGAAATAGCCAGAGTGGCCCTGGAAAGACTGATCAAGGATGGCAGAATACAACCGATAAAAATCGAAAGGGTGGTAGCTGAAACAAAAAATGACATGGAAAAGATATTGCTTAGCGAAGGAAGAAAAATATGTCAAGAGGTTGGAGTTTTTAATTTACCGATTGACTTGATAAAGATGATAGGTAAATTTAAATTTAGATTTTCTTATGGACAGAATTTGGCGCTACACACAATTGAAGCCACAAAAATTGCCAGTGCCATAGCCAGAGAATTAGGAGCTGATCTTAGAACAGTTAAACTGGGAGCTTTACTGCATGATATTGGCAAAGTGGTCAGCGATCAGGAAGGTACCCATATTGAATTGGGGATAGATTTTTTGAAAAGGTATCGTATTCCCGAAGAAATTATAAACTGCGTAGCAGAACACCACGAGGCAAAAGAATTTTCTTCGGCTGAGTCAATCATTGTTTATATTGGTGATGCCATATCCGGAGCTAGGCCCGGAGCCAGGTATGCGGCCCACGAAGAATATTTAAAAAGAATGAAAAACATTGAGGAGGTAGCCAAATCTTTTAGTGGAGTAAAAAGCGTAGCGGCTTATCAAGCCGGCAGAGAAGTGGTGGTAATTGTGGATCCCGAAAAAATAAGCGATGATGAAATAATCGTTTTAAGTCAAAATATTGCCGAAAAACTCGATGAAGAGGCCAAGTGGGCCGGACAAATCAGGGTAACCGTAATACGAGAATCTAGAGCCAGTAATACGGTGACCGGAAGTAAGCTCAATAAAAATGCGGTTAAATCGGTGAATTAATCCTTGCATTTTGTTTTTCATCAATTAGAATGATTGGTGAATTATTAATTTAAGAATTTTTTAAAAATGACAAAAAAAGATCTGATAGAGCTAGTAGCTCAAAAAGCAAAACTTAGCAAGAAAGCAACCAAACAGGTAATTGAAACCTTTTTGGATGAAATAATGAAAGCGCTTGCTAATGGTGAAGTGGTTAAACTTTCCGGCTTTGGAACCTTCAAAACAAAAATGTTTAAGGCCAAAGTAATTAAGGCAATTGGTACAAAGATATCAAAGAAGATTGCGGCCCGAAGAATGCCAAGATATATTCCCGGTACAAAAGTAAAGAAAATGGTACGATAAAAATTTTTGAAAAATTTTTAAACTCCCCTACTTTGTGGGGGAGTTTTTGGTTTAGAGAATTAAAAATTTAGTCCGGTATGTGAACAATGGTTCTTTCTGAATTGGCATAAGTTGGGTGAACACAAGTTAAATTGGAGAGGAAAATATAAATTTATAAGGTTTGGGTGAGTGGGCTGATTGATTACAAACCCTCTTCGTCAAAATTAAACTGGGCCATTCTTCCAATAGAACGTAATAAGTTTAACCGTTCTTGTTGTACTGCCGCTTCTTCGATTAATTTTTTCGACCGGCCTTGGACTGCTTGGCGAACGCGGGGGTTATCCGAACCTAAAAAAACTTGTACTTTTATTTGTTCATGTCCGAGATCGTCGAGCTTCTTCCCTTCTTCGTCCAGGAATTCACGATATTCTGCCTCTACAACATCTCTCTCCCTTACATCTACTACCCCTTGTATTCTTGGCCTCTTGCCTACTTCACGGGCTACATATATTGGATGATTTTCGCCTTCTACATTTAAAGTCATTTTTGAGTATTTTGTTTAATTATAAAGTCTTGTAGTATATTTTATTGTTTTTTGGGCTTTTGTCAAATTTTGGGTGGATATTGAGTGTGTATTTTTAAAAAAATGGGTTATAATATCTAGTATGAAAAAGAAAGGATGTTTAGCGAGTCCTGAGGTGCAAAGAATTTTTGACTTGTGCGTGTTGCGGGCGACAAGAGATGGCAGGTGGGATGCTAAAGTTGCCCAAAGAATACAAATAAGATTACTGGGGCAACCCCAGGTAAGGTGTGTCCCGATGACAAGACTGACAAACAGAAAAAAATATATAATACAGTCGTAGATAGAGAAATAAGATAAAATAGGCTATGAGTAAATTAAGTATTGGGATAGTGGGATTGCCAAACGTGGGAAAATCTACTTTGTTTAACGCCCTATTGGGCCGGCAAATTGCAGACGCCAGTAATTATCCTTTTTGCACCATTGAGCCTAATGTAGGAATTGTTGGAGTGCCTGACAAAAAATTACCAATATTGGGAGAAATTGCCAAAAGCAAAAGACTTGTACCGGCAGTAGTTGAGTTTGTAGACATAGCCGGATTAGTGAAAGGAGCGGCAGAGGGAGAGGGTTTGGGAAATAAATTTTTGAATAATATCCGTGAATGCGATGCGATTTGCCATGTAGTCAGAAATTTTTCTGATGTAAACGTGGCTAGGGCCGGTTCAACTGATCCTGATGGAGATTTTGAGGTGGTTTGCGCCGAATTGATTATCAAAGATCTTGAAGGTATTGACAGGTATATTGATTCCAGTAAAAAAAAGAAAGAGGAAATAGATAAATATGAATTGGCATTAAAACTGAAATCGGAGCTGGAAAAGGGAGTATTGGCTAGTCGAATTGAATTAGATGAAGATGAAAAAAAGATGATAAAAGAGTTTTTTTTGTTAACTTTAAAGCCGTTTTTTATTGTAGTTAATGTGGACGAGGATACGTATAGCAAATCTAAAATCTCAAATCTAAATTTCCAAAATTGGGAAGTAGTGCCGGTTTGCGCCAAACTAGAGGCGGAGTTGGCCGATTTTTCTAAGGAGGAAAGAGAAAAATATTTAAAAGATTTGGGGCTGGAAGAATCGGGGCTGGAAAGAGTGATAGGGAGAGCTTATGAAACATTGGGTTTGCAATCTTTTTATACTGCCGGTGAAAAAGAAGCCAGGGCCTGGACTACCAGAATCGATAGCAAAGCCCCTGAAGCGGCGGGGGTGATACATAGTGATTTTGAAAGAGGTTTTATTGCAGCGGCAATTATTTCTTATACTGATTTTGTGGAGTATAAGGGATGGCTGGGAGCCAAAGAAGCGGGTAAATTAAGACTAGAGGGGAAAGAATACAAAATGAAGGCTGATGATGTGGTTGAGTTTAGATTTAATGTGTGAAACTTACATGGTAAAACAAAGGCTTTTAATTATTTCTGGAGTGACGGCCAGCGGAAAAACAGGTTTGGCGGTGAAATTGGCCAAAAAGTTTAACGGGGAATTGATTTCGGCTGATTCTAGGCAAATTTATAAGGGAATGGATATAGGAACCGGCAAAGACCTGCCGGTAAATCACAAATCACAAATCACAATTTCCAAACTTTTTAATTTTGATGTTGGAATACTGAAACGAGTTCAGAGATTCCTCCGCTTCGGTCGGAATGACGCGTTTGATGTTGGAATACTGAAACGAGTTCAGAGATTCCTCCGCTTCGGTCGGAATGAC
>Ga0180015_1000309_pt1 | contig 14376 bp, 12 predicted proteins | sample KR13_S2_MetaG_FD_116508 | JGI IMG/M metagenome (GOLD analysis project Ga0180015, IMG submission 116508) | Groundwater microbial communities from the Olkiluoto Island deep subsurface site, Finland - KR13_S2_MetaG | ecosystem: Environmental > Aquatic > Deep subsurface > Groundwater | place...
AAACAACCGATAATGCGAGAAGAAAGGACTGATTTTTTTTCATCCGAAAATTGTAATCTAAACTTTTAGCCAAATCTATGAGCAAAACTATTCGAAAAAAGCACACTTTTCTTTACTTAAGCCCACGTCGTTTGACTCCTCGCAATGACAGGTATTTTTTCGTGGGATTTTTCTTTGGGTGAATAGGAAAGAAAGATGTTTGTTTCCTATTATGACAGCGGGCGACCGCAAGGGTCGCCCCTACAAAGACTGGCAATGACAAATGAGAATAATTTGATAGAATGAGCGAATGAGTGTGTTTATGTCTATATTTGTGAGTGCGATTTTTGGAGCTTATTATTTGACACATAGTCTTGGTTGGGCGGTGGTTTTGGTTACTGTTGTAATTAAATTATTGCTTTTGCCTTTGGTGTTGCCGAGTTTGAGATCAGCTAAAAAAATGAGCAAGTTACAGCCGAGGCTGAAAAAAATACAGGAGAAACATAAGGGAGATAAGCAAAAATTGGCTATGGCACAGATGGATTTATATAAAAGCGAAGGAGTGAATCCGATGGGGGGATGTTTACCTCAAATTTTGCAGATTGTGGTTTTGATAATGTTTTTTTCGGCTTTTAATAAAGTAATCGGGTTTTCCAATAATGGAAATGGAGAGACGGTGGAGAGAAATGGGAGACAGGTGACTAAGGTTGAATTGGAAGAAATAAATAGCTATTTAATCCCCTCTTTTAAGGTTGATGAAAATTTTAAGTTTAAAACAGATTTTCTTGGTTCTGATTTGGCAGAGACGCCCAAAAAAGCATTTACCGGTGGAAATATTGCAAAAATGATTTTACCAGGGATTTTGTTGATTGGATCGGGATTGGCACAATTTTTGGGAGCAAAAATGATGATGCCCTCCTCCGCCAAGGCTTCGGATGATACGGCTTATACGAAAGAAACACCAGGCAAGGAAGATGATATGATGGCGGCGATGAGGACACAATCGCTTTATATGATGCCGTTAATGACTGTGTTTATCGGATGGAGTTTTAGTTTGGGAATATTGCTGTATTGGTTTGTAAATTCGGTGATGATGATAGGACAACAAGTTTTAATTGGAAAAAAATCCAATTAAAACTTGTGATTTTTTCCACTAGATCCTTCGGTTGTAAAACTCACTCAGGATGACGGAAGGCGAGCGTCATTCTGAGTGGGAGCGAAGAATCCCAAAGTAAGATTTGATTCCAACGGGATCCTTCGGTCGTAAGACTTACTCAGGATGACGAAGAGGGATATGAAAACAATAATCCATTTATTGTAAAGACTAGAGTCTAAAAATTTTGTGATAGAATACTGGGCATGAAAAAAGTAAAAGAAGAAAAGGTAAAAAGCAATCACGTCAAACGTGACTCTGGGAAAGTAAAGCCGACTTCGCCGAAGGCTACGTCGAGCCAAGGAAGACTTGATAATAAAAAAAGAAATGAACTGGTGTTGAAAGTGGCTTGTGAGCTTTTGGGAATGATGAATATGGAAATTAGTGATGCTTTTGTGGAGGACGTGGAGAGTAGTGATGATGAAGAGCAGATTTTGGTTGGTTTGGTTGTACCCGATCCGGGACCTTTGATTGGTTACAGAGGAAGAAATTTAGCTTCTTTGCAGTTGATGTTGGCTCTGATTGTGAAACAAAAATTGGGATATTGGATAAGAACTTTGGTAGATGTTAATGATTATCGAAAAGAACAGAAAGAAAGATTGGCTGAAATTGCTTTGGGTGCGGCGCAAAGAGTTAAAGCTTCAGGTGTATCAGTGGCTCTGGGTGAGATGAGTTCGTATGAGAGAAGAATTTGCCACATGGCATTACAAAACGAAGAAGGAATTGTGACTGAATCGGAAGGAGAAGGGCTGGGGAGACATGTTGTCATCAAAAAAAGATTGAATAAGAGAGGTTTGTGATAATATAGGGCGTGAAGAGATATTTGGAGGTTTTGGAGAAAGTGTTGTTTTTTCTATTCGTTTTTTTTATTCCGACGCAGTTGGGGAAGCATTTTTGGCCTGAGTGGAGCTATGTAATGGGAATTAGGGTGGATTATTTATCCCCCACTCTATACTTTTTGGACTTAATTTGGTTGGGGTTTTTTGTAAGTAAAATTCTAAATTCTAAATTCGAAATTCTAAACAATTTCAAAATTTCCTCCTTTGCTAAAGCTACGGAGGACAAGCAAAATTTAAAATTAATAAAAAAAAGGAAGACGAAGAAGAAAAAAAAGAAAGGTATAAAAAATATAAAGGATGTTTTTTTACAGTTCCAACGGGATCCTCCAAAGGCGGACACGTTGCCACGTCGTAGAACTCCTCGCAATGACATGGTTAGGTATTTACCATTGATTGGGTTGGTGGTGGTGAATGTTTTGATGGCTAAGAGTTGGCAAGTAACGGTTTATGGATGGTTTAGAGTTTTTCAATGGATTTGGACGATTAAATTGATTAAGCAGGAAAAGCCGAAAGTAAAAAAATTTTTGAAATGGGTAATACCAGCTTGGATAGTTTTGGAAAGTGTGTTGGGATTGGCACAAGTGGTGATCGGAGGAAGTGTTGGAGGAGTTTTTTATTGGTTAGGTGAAAGAAGGTTTTCTTATTTAACTTTAGGAGTGGCTAAATTTTCTCTTTTTCGAGAAATGATGGTTAGAGCTTATGGGACTTTTTCGCATCCGAATAGTATGGCTGGATTTTTATTGGTTGTTTTGTTGTTATGGGGTTTGATAAGAAAAAGGGATTTATGGTGGTGGATAGTTTGTTGGATTGGAGTGATGGGAATAGTGGTTAGTGGAAGTAGAACGGTGTGGATGATTGGATTATTAATTATTCTAATTAATAATCCAATCATAAATCTAAAATTTAAAATCAAAATTTCCAAAAAAGAGGAGAGGGGGATTCTGAAACGAGTTCAGAATGACGTTGGAAGGTGGTTGGTGGCAGTTGGGGTGATGATGATGGTATTGGGGTTAATTGGGAAAGGAGAGGTGCTGGGAGGTTGGGATAGAGAGAGTTTTAGTAAGAGGTGGGAATTAAATAAACATGCTTTAGAAATGATTAGAGACAATACTTGGTTTGGAGTTGGACTTGGGAATTTTTTGGTTGAGTTACCGAAGTATCAAAAAGGAAGTAGGGTTTTTTGGTTACAGCCGGTGCATAATATTCCGTTGTTGTTGATTTCGGAGTTGGGAATTATTGGGGTGTTGATTTGTGTAAAGATGGTGAGTGTGTTGTGGGGTTGGGACAACAGCGGGCGACCGCAAGGGTCGCCCCTACAAAAGTTTCAGAATGACAGGATGAATTTATTGTTGGTTTTTGTGGTGGTTTTGTTGACGGGGATGGTGGATCATTACTGGATTACTTTGTCGCAGAATTGGTGGTTGGTTGCAATAGTGTTAGGAACACTATTGCGAAAATCAAAAATCTAAATTTCCAAATTAAAACAAATTCTAATTTTTTAAATTTGAAACTCAAAATTTAAAAAAAGGGAATAAAAAAGAAATTCAAGATAAACATGAGAACAGGATATAGAATATAGAGAGTATGTTGAAGGTGATTAAAAATACTGGAGTGCAGATAATCGGGAAGGTTTTGACGATAGCTATTAGTTTAGTAGTAACCGGGTTGCTTATCAGGAGATTGGGTGGAGAGCAGTATGGAAACTTTACTTTGATTGTGTCGATTCTTTTGTTGATTGATGCGATGGCTGATTTGGGGACGAGGATGATTGGAGTGAGGGAAGCTTCTAGGGGTGAAACAAAAAAAGTTTTTGTTAATGTTTTTGTATTAAGAATACTTTTGACTGGAGTAGCTTTTGTGATGGGGTTATTGTTAGTAAGTTTTTATAGTGGGTTTGAGGGAATAAGAACAGAAGCTTTGGTGGCACTACTGATGATTTGGTTGACTAGTTTGGCAGGAAGTTTGGAGATTATATTTCAGACCAAAATGAGGTTGGATTTGAAAACGGTAATTGATGTTTTGTTTCCTTTGCTTTTTTTAGTTTTTTTGGTATTTGTAAAAAATATTAGTTTAGGATTGGTGTTTGGATTGTATTTGGTGACAAGAGGAGTGAGTTTGATTGTAGGAGGACAAATATTAATTAAAAATTATAGAAAGAAGAAAACAGAGATCCTTCGTCCAATGGATTGGACTCAGGATGACGCAGGAAAGCAAACTTGGTTGAGGCAAATTCAGAATGACGTAGATTGGGAGATGGTTAAGAAACTTTTAAGGGAGGCGTGGCCGATGGGGTTGTACTTAATCATTTTTACTTCTTACGACAAGGCGGTAGATAGTGCCATGATTAAGCATTTTTTGGGAGCAGGAGCGGTGGCTTGGTATGGATTGGGATATAAGATTTATAGTAGCTTGGTGATGCCGGCTTACTTTTTTGTAAGTAGTATTTTTCCGATTTTGTCGAGAGGAAAGGGAGAAGAAAAAAGAATTTACAAACAAGGGGGATGGATACTTGCAGGAATGGCTTTGTTGGGGGCGCCTTTTATTTATATTTTTGCTCCGATGGCTATTAATGTTTTGAGTGGAGGTGAATTTGTGGGTTCTATTGTTGTTTTGAGAATTTTGATTTTGGCTTTGATTGTTTCTTATATTAATCATTTAAATGGCTTTACTTTGATTTCTAGGGGTAAGCAAAAGATGATGTTGAAGCTGGGAGTGGTCAGTCTTTTGTTTAATATAGGGGCAAATCTAGTGATAATTCCCCTATTTGGTATCAATGGTGCGGCTTGGGTGACGGTTGGTACGGAAGTTTTGATTGGAGGATTGATGGGAATAAAATTAAATCTAAAATCTAAAATTCAAATTTCCAAATAGAAATAAGAACAAAAGAAGAATTAGACAATTGGATAACTGGATAACTGGAAAGAGAGATGAAAATAAAAATTTGCAAGTTTTTGGGGGTGAGTTTTTGACATAGGTTAAGAATTGATTGTTATAGGATGGGGTTTTGTGAAATGTTGATATAGTTTTGGGTTTGGAGTAATTACGTTTTATTCTTTTGTTTTTTTATTAAAAATGTTCCAACTGATTGTTGGGACATTTTTAATTTTGAGATTTCTGGTATTTAAATTGATCGAGTTTGTAAGAGTGTTTTGGTGTAAATTGAAACTTATAAAGAACACAATCAAAATGTGAGTTATTACGATTTTTCATGTCTTTAGGGTAGCACCATTGATATATTGTCTATACGTTTTCTTATACTTAACAAAGAGTTACCCTCAATAATAACCGCAATATTACCGAAATATTACCGAAACGTAATAAATCGGAGATTTAAACGTTTTGAGAATTGTTTAGAATAGGAGTATGAAGAATAATCTGCCGGTGGCTTTGGTAACGAAGACCGATAACTTTGTGGCTAAAAAATTGATAGAAAAACTTTTGGAAAAAAATATTCTGGTAGTGGCGACGGGGAGTTTTTTTGATGAAGAATTTGCAAAGAATAGAAATTTAGAATTTGTGGAAAATTTGGAAGATTTTAAAGATAATATTGATTATGTTTTTGATTTTGGCAAGGAGGATGAGACTTGGTTGAGGGCCGAAGAAGAGAATGCCAGATTAGTTGTTGTCAGGGTTAACAAAGAAAAGAGGGCAGATAAGTTGGTGGATAAATTGATGAAAATATCGGTTAATTGGAGAGTGGTGGAAGGATATGGAGTTTATGGCAAAGAAATGGATATTAAAAAGAGTGTGATTGGAGAAATAGTGATGAGTGCGGTAAAAAATGAAACCTTAAAAATATCCTTTGGGAGTATAAGATTACTAAACGTTGAAGATTTTGTTGAGGCGGTTTTGAGATCGTGTTTTTTGTCTGGTACTGAAAAAGAAAGATTTGTGGTTGCCGGGGATTTATTGAAAGCCGAAGAGATTGTAAAAGTACTGGTAAATGAGGCGAAAATGACAAAGGGATCATATGAATTAGAGAAGGGTTTGCCGGATAAAGATTTTGGGATAAGCGAGAATGAGATTTTAGAAAGTTGTGAGAAATTGAGATGGGAGGCAAAGGTAGATTTTGAGGAAGGAATCAAGAATTTATTGCAATATGTGTTTGCTATTGTTGACGAAGAAGCCAGGAGAATTAAGACTGAGGCTCATTATCAGTTAAAACGGTTGACTGAACAGGAAAAAAGAGTAAAGATGCCAAGATATGAAGTTGAGGTTGAGGAAGAGATTGTGCCTGAACCTGAGTCTGTGCCTGAACCTGAACCTGAACCTGAACCTGAACCTGAGTTAAGTGTGATTGAGGAAGAGATAGAGGAATTGGAAGATAAGGTAGTTGGAAATAAGTTAGTTAAAGACGAAAAAGAAACAGATGATTTTAGAGTAAAGAGATCTTTGTTGCGAAAAGTTAAAGAAGATAGTTTTGCCGTAGGTGAGCTTGAATCTTGTGAAATAAGTGATGCGGATAAAAATCGGGAAAAATGCGGAGAAAGAGAAAAAGGCCAACTTCGCCAAAGGCTCCCGCCTTCACTAAAGTTATGGCGGGCAAGCCGTCGAGCCAAAGTAGGCTGGAAATGGTTGTTTTTGGTTCTTTTTTTGGGTTTGTTGATCCCTGTGTTAGTGCTTGCAGGTGATTGGTTGATTGACATCTATAAATCAGGAAAGTCAGTTTTTAAGGTTAAAGAACTGATGACCGAAAGGAAGTTAGATATGGCCGAAGAAGAGGTAGAAAATTCTTTGAAAAAAGTGAGAGGAGTTCAGCTAAAAATGGATAATTTGGGGGTAAGTAGAATGGTTTTTGTGGAAAAGATTAGTTTTGTAACGAAGCTTTTGGAAAGTGTTTTGGAGTTAGAAAGAGGGATGATTTCCTTGGCAAAAAACGGTGAATTGATGATGGCGGCGGTATTTGGTGAGAGTGAGTTTGATTGGCCCAAGGGATTGGCCGAGATTGGAAGTGTATTGGAGAGAGTGGAGAATCAATCTGGTTTATTGGAGGCTAGGTTAAAAGGAGGGTGGAATTGGTTGCCTTCTAAATGGAGAGGACAGCCACAAAAAGAAGCGATTGAAATTTCGGAAACAAGGAAATTTGTTGGCAAGGTTAGAAAATTAATTCCGGCTATAGAGGAACTTTTGGGAATTGACGGAAAAAGGAGAGACTATTTAATTTTGTTTCAAAACGAGATGGAAATAAGAGCTACTGGAGGATTTATTGGAAGTTACGGAGTAATTAGTTTTCAAGATGGAAAAATGTTGAATTTAGAAGTTAAAGATATTTATGGTATTGATGGGCAATTAAAAGGGCATGTGGAACCACCCAAAGAGATTAAAGATATATTGGGCGAGGCAAGTTGGTATATGAGAGATGCCAATTGGCAAGCCGATTTTGTGGCTAGCGCCGGGGATATAAAGTGGTTTTTTAAAAAAGAGGCTGGCCGAGATGTAGACGGCGTGATAGGGATTAATTTGGCGGCAGCTAAGGAAATTCTTTCTGTAATCGGCGAAGTTTATGTGCCTGATTTTAAGGAAAAAGTTGATGCAGATGGTTTGTATGATCAGGCTGAATTTTATTCTGAAAGCAATTTTTTTGCGGGATCTGTTCAAAAAGAGAGCTTTTTGGGTTTGTTGACTAAGCAACTTTTTGAAGAAATAAAGAGCTTGGATTCTGAGAAGAAGTTAAATTTTTTGAAAGCGATGGTCAAAAGTTTGGATGAAAACGAGATTCAGGTATTTATTGACAATCAAGTAGTTGCTGAAAAAATTGCAGATTTGGGCTGGGATGGATCAATTTATGATGGAAAATGTGCAATCGATAATTGCCTGGCTGACTATTTGTTTCTAGTTGAGTCGAATTTGGGGGTAAATAAGGCTAACTATTTTCTTTATAGAAATATTGATCAGGTGGTTGATATAGGAAAAAAAGCGATTAGTCGGATAGTGAGAGTATCCTATGAAAATACAGCCAAGAGTGAGGCGTGGCCCGGCGGGGATTACAAGAATTATATGAGGGTTTATTTGCCTAGTGATGTGAATATTTCAGAGTTAAGTATTTATGATAGCGATAACCCGACTACCAAAAAAATATTTAAGATGGATGAATTGAGTATAAGATTAATGGATAGCAAAAAAGAGATTGGATTTTTGGTGATGGTTCCGGTTGGTAAAAAGAGGACCGTTGAGATTCATTATTTAACTAGTGTGGATTTGACAGATAAAGATAGTTTTTCTTATTTAAATTATGTTCAGAAACAATCCGGATATGGAGATACTCCAATTGTTTCTTTGATATCTTTTCCGGAAGGATGGCAACCTTTGCAGGTGCAACCGGCGGCGACATTAGTGGGGGGAAAATTGCTGTTTAATCAAAAATTGAGCAGTGATTTAAAGATGGGAGTGGAGATTTCAAAGTAAAATTGATTTGTGGGGTTGTGTATTGACAAGTCATTGATGATGTATTAGTATTACATCATGTTTAGTTTAAATTTGATGGATCAGAATGATCAAACGGTAAGAACACAGATAACTCTAACTGTTGCTTTGAAAAAATTAATTGAAGATAGCGCTAAAAAGAAAAAGCAGTCTTTGTCTGAATATTTAAGAAGAGCGGCTTTGCTTAATTTGTTGATTGATAGGGGAGAAGAGGAAGATTTAGATAAATTGGCTGACAGGGTGGTTGGTAGTGTGAACTTAGAAAATCATCCTAAATGGAAAAATAAACAGGATATAAATAAATGGTTAAAAGATTTAAGAAGTGAGTGGAGATAGATATGGTTTTATTGGATACTAATTTTTTGATTGTGGCTTTGGCTGGTAAAAAACCATATTCTGAATTTTTAAAAAAGTTGATTAAAACAAAACAGTTGATGTTGTCAGTGATTGTGGTGGCTGAATTTTTGGTGGGAGCCAGTGATGAAGAAGAAAAGGTGTTTAATTCTTTATTAAGAAAGTTTGGGTCTGTACCTATTGATTTAGAAATTGCCCAAATGGCAGCTTTGTATCGTAAAAAGTATGGAAAGTTGAAGAGAAAAGTATATTTGTCTGATTGTTTGATTGCGGCTACTTGTAGAATAAATGGATATAAGTTGGCAACTTTTGATAAAAGTGGCTACCCGATGAAAGATTTGGAAATGGTGAAGATTTAGGAATTAAATAAAAAGAAAGAAAGGCAAAAGCAAGATAGGTTTGAAATTCGGTTTGGCATTAATTGGGTGGTTAGGTTATAAAAATTAAAAAATGAAAAGAAAAAGAAGAGAAAAAAGGCGGAATTTTGTTAGAAAAAGGGAGAATTTTGTGTGTGAAGTGTGTGGTCTAAAAGTCACTGGAGATGGGTATACAGACCATTGCCCCAAATGCCTGTGGGGAAGGCATGTGGATGAGAATATCCCCGGAGATAGAGAATCAAAATGCAAAGGGCTAATGGAGCCTAAAAAGGTAATTTATGAGAAGAATAGATATAGAATTTTTTATAAATGTGTGGAGTGTGGGAAAGAAGGGTGGGTTAGGGCTGGGAAGGGTGATGATAAGGAAGAATTGATGGGGTTAGTGTTTTAAGATGATACAATACAAGACATAGGAAAAATGAGTATGTTTGATAAATTATTTAAAAAAAAGTTAAAAAACCTGCCGACGCGCAAGGCTATGGCGAGGCGAGGTAAAAAAGGAGATGTAGTAAAAGAGGTGGAGGCGGTGAAGGATAAGGCAAGGCAGGGAATGCCGTTGATTCCAAAAGAGATTTTGGATAGATTGCCACCAGGAGTGAAGATTAAGCAGATTGTGATCGGACCGCAACAAATTATTAGGGCTGTTTTGTATGTGTTAATAATTTTTTGGATTTTTTCTTTACTGAAAACATCTTTGTTTCCGGAAACAATCGAAAGAGCTTCTTTATCTGAAGTTGTTGAGGTAATTAAGTCCGGTAGAGTCGAGGAAATAATAGTGATGGATGATGAATTGGTAGTAAAACTTTATAATGAGGAGCCGAGTGATGTTGCTGATGGTAGGCAGATGTTAAGTTCCTCAAAGGAAGGATCGAGCTCTTTTGTGGAAATATTACAGGGAGAAGGAGTAGATCTTGATAGTGTGAATATAAGGATTGAAAATAGGGCCGGATGGAAGGCTGTAGGAGAGATTTTGACTATGTTGGCGTCAATTGTTTTGCCTTTATTATTGTTGATGTGGTTTTTGAGAAGAAGTGGCGGAATGGGAGGGAATGGAGGAATATTTGGAATGGGTAAATCGAGAGCTCGGCTTTTTGTTAAGGGTAAGCAAAAAATGAGTTTTAAGGATGTGGCTGGAGTAGAAGAAGCCAAGAAAGATCTTGAAGAAATTGTTGATTTTTTGAAGAATCCTAAGAAATATCAAAAGATGGGGGCTAGAACTCCAAAAGGGGTTTTGTTAGTGGGTCCGAGTGGAGTGGGAAAAACTTTGTTGGCAAAGGCATTGGCAGGAGAGGCTAAAGTTCCGTTTTTTTCTATGGCCGGAAGTGAATTTATGGAGATGTTGGTAGGTGTGGGGGCTTCTAGAGCCAGAGATTTGTTTGCCACTGCCAAAAAAGCAGGCAAGGCGATCATTTTTATTGATGAAATTGATGCAATAGGGAGGATGCGAGGAGGAGTGGCTACCGGAGGACATGGTGAAAGAGAACAAACGTTGAATCAAATTTTGGTGGAAATGGATGGTTTTGAGCCAAATACTACAGTAATAGTGTTGGCGGCGACTAACAGGGCTGATCTTTTGGATCCGGCTTTGTTAAGACCGGGGCGTTTTGACAGGACGGTTGTTTTGGAAATGCCTGATATTAAGGCCAGAAAAGATATATTAAAAATACATGCCAGAGGCAAACCTTTTGATAAAAGTGTTAATTGGGAAAGTGTGGCCAGAAGAACGGTTGGTTTTTCCGGAGCTGATATTGAAAATATGTTGAATGAGGCGGCAATTGGAGCGGCCAGATTAAATAAAAAAGACATTGATTCGGCTGATATTGAGGAAGCGGCTTTGAAAGTAAAATTGGGATCGGAGAAAAAAAGGGTGCAGACAGAGAACGATAAATTGATGACGGCTTATCATGAAGCGGGTCATGCGATTGTGAATTTCGCAGAGGAGTTGGATTCGGTGCATCGTATATCAATAGTCTCAAGAGGAATGGCTCTTGGATTTACTTTGATACCACCCAAAAAAGATAGAGTACATGAAACCAAGTCCAGACTTTTGAAACAAATGGCGATGGCAATGGGAGGAAGGGCGGCAGAAGAGTTGGTTTTTAAAGATATAACGACGGGAGCGGCCAGTGATATTAGTCATGCGACCAGAATGGCTAGAGATATGGTAATTAAATGGGGAATGAGTCAGTTGGGCCCGATTAATTTTGGACCACAGGTTGATGTAACTGAGTGGGGGAGTATGTATATGAATGGGGGCAAGGTGTCGGAGGGGATGATGGAAAAAGTTGACGAAGAGATTAAAAAATTTGTTAATGAGGCTTATGAGACAGCGTTTGAGATTTTGAAAAAGAATAGAAAAAAAATGGATAAAGTGGCTGAGGTTTTGACGGAGAAGGAAAGCTTGGATCAGGATGAGTTTGAGGAGTTGATGTCACGTAATAAATCATAAAATGATTTAAACGTGATTTTAGATTTGTTGTTCCTGGTTGATAATGCGCTGGAGGATGGTGAGAGAAGCGAGGTAGACAGGTTCGATACCTTTTAAGTTTAACCCCAGAGATCCGAGATTTTTGGCTTTAGAATAGGGAGTGTCGGAAGTGTAGTTTATTATTCCAAAATCAAATGGCAGATTATTGAGATCGACAATGGTGTTTTTTGGTTTGGGTTTGTCGTAGGTGGCTTCTGTAATGGCGCCAAGGTAGGGACCTGATTCCATTTCTATAACCGTTAAATCATTTTTTGAATATTTTCCCAAAAGAGCCTTGTTTTGCAAGTAGGTTCCTAGGACTGAAACAGCTTTTTGTTTGTTTAAAACAGAGCCTTGTTTGTTTATAAAAGGAAAGAATTTTTCAAAACAGTTATTAATTAAATAAGAATTTTGAGAATGTTCGTCAAAGACTAAACGGGGTATTTGAATATCGCCTATTTCTCCATTTAAAAGGGCGGCTTTGCCAATAATGTAAATCCCTTTAATTTTGTTGGCGTTTTCGAGTATTTCGTTTAAGATATGATAAGCGGCAAAGCCTAGCGGATAGTTGATGTTGAAAATCAGATCATCGGATGATTTGAGTGTTGCTCCGATGCTCACCGGGTTCGAGCGGAGTGCCTTTGGCAAAATTTGGAGGCGAGGGTCGAGATATTTGGATTTGGCAAGACTTTTTATAGGAATAAGCTGGGTGGTGATATTTAGATAATGAGAAGCCGGGATGGTGATAATGTCTAATTTTTTGGCTATTTTTTGGGTGTTTTGGTGATATTCAGAATTTTTTGGAAGAAATTTGGAGGAAAAATATAAAAAATCGTTAGGGTGAATTTTGGAGTCGTTGTTTTGAATTTTTTGCCATGTTTGAAAAAAACTGGGGATATGTTGTTTTAGATATTTTAGGATTAGAGACTTGTATTTTATTGGTGAACCTGTAATGAGATTGATAAGACTATGAGTATTACTGGAAACAAAATATATGTTTTGATGGGAAATGTGGAATTTTGGATCTGTTGTTTTAGCTATGTTTTTCCACCATTTTTGAGTAGCTTTGGCGTAATCAATCCATGAGCCAGCCAGAAGATGAAGTTGGAAGTTTGCAGGTGTTTGGGCCATACAGGAGAGGCGGAGTTTCCACTTGGGGCCGAGGGCTGCTTTAAGAGATTGCCAATCTTTGGGGGAAATCGAAAAGAGTTTGGCAAGATCGGTTTTGGAACGTAATAATTCTTGAAAAGAATTAAACGTTCTTAAGATCTGACAGATCTTATTCCATTCGATTTGAAAGGAAATTAGGATATTGGTTAGATCGTCAATATCTGAAATAGATGTAATAAAACAGGCAAGAGTTTTGGTTTTTTTGTCAAAATGCATGGTGCGACGGCGGGAAGGGGCGGTGACTTTTGGCCATTTTGTGACTGTATTTAAACCAGCTTCTTTGAAAATTTCCGGAATTTGTCCCATGACTATTAATTCCGTTTGATCGATTTCTTTTGGCAAGCGGAGGAGGGAATAAATTAGGGCAGAGACGCTGATTTGTTTTGGATTGTTAACATAAGGATGGAGAATTGGATTTGTTTTGCTGTAGTAATTGACAAGTGAATTGATGGTGATGGGACGAGTGGATTCGAGGGCGGAGTGGTAAGTGCGAATGTGGGTTTCGATAGATTGGATAGAAGACATAGGTAAGTATAAATTAAAAATTAGACAACTGGATGACTGGATGACTGGATGACTGGATGACTGGATGACTGGAAAAAAAATTAAATTTTGGGTTGATTATGGGATGTTGGGGTGGGATGTAGTATAATTTTGATGTGGATGATAAAACACAGAAAGCTGTTGATAAAATTGTTAATCAGTTGATTAAGAAATATAAGCCTGAAAAGATAATTTTGTTTGGTTCGGCGGCTAGCGGGAAGATGCGCAGGTTTTCTGATTTGGATTTTCTTTTGGTTAAAAAAGATGTACCAAAATATGGTTATCAGAGAATGAGAGAAGTGAGAAATTTGGTTGACAGGGTCGGATATCCTGTTGATTTTTTAGTGTATAAACCAGAAGAATTTTATAGATTGCTAGAATGGGGTGAACCTCTTATTAATAGCGCAATGAAAAAAGGAAAGGTGTTGTATGGTGGTTAATATCAAAATTATTGAAGAATGGTTAAAGAAAGCGAATGAAGATTTTAGGTTTGCCAGTTGTAGTTTGGAGGATTTAGAAGATAAATTTTATGCTCAAATTTTGTTTCATTTTCAGCAGGCGGCAGAAAAATATTTAAAAGGATATATGTTATATTTGTCGATTGAATTGAAAAAGATTCATGATTTAGTAGAGTTGTTGGAAATAATAAAAAAAGAAGACGCTGAAATAGTTGAATTAATGGATGAGGTTGATATGTTGAATGATTATTATATTGAGACCAGATATCCGGCGCATTGGCCGACCGGTTATACGAAGAAATTATGTGAAGAGGCGAGAGGTGTGGTGAAGAAGATTAAAGAGTGGGTAGAAGGGAAGATAGAAAAGTGAAAATTAGATAACTGGATAACTGGATAACTGGATGACTGGAAAAAAAATTAAAATTTGAGTTGATTATGAGGATGTTGGGCTTTGAGGAATGATAAAGTGGGTATATGAATAACAAAGTTCATTTTTATAAAACGATTTCAAAAAAAGAAATTGTTGTGGATTTTATTGATAAATTGGATGTAATATCGAAGGTAAAAACCAGGAATGGGCTTAGATTGTTAGAAGAATATGGTTTGGATTTGT
>Ga0180015_1000311_pt1 | contig 14354 bp, 8 predicted proteins | sample KR13_S2_MetaG_FD_116508 | JGI IMG/M metagenome (GOLD analysis project Ga0180015, IMG submission 116508) | Groundwater microbial communities from the Olkiluoto Island deep subsurface site, Finland - KR13_S2_MetaG | ecosystem: Environmental > Aquatic > Deep subsurface > Groundwater | place...
AACATCTCCGCATCAATTTATTGCCAACACATTTCAAACTCGGTAAAACCCATCCCTATGAATCATTAGAAAATTCGGCGATTTAAAGAAATAAAGCCCCGATAACTGTAGAAGACGGGTGTAGCACATTCATTAACAAGGAGGGCTCAGCAATGAAAAGGCATCGTTTCTTAACTATTGGTTTTGTGGTGTTTACCATGGTTTTGGTTAACGCTACGCTCTTATGGGCTCTTGAACGCTCTCCGCTTAATCCCGAATTCCTGCAATACCAGGAACAACTGCGGACCAAAACCTTAACCACCCGCACCGCAGATGGCCATGGTCTGGGCTATATCCCCGCTCCCTTCAAATTGCCGCAGCCTGCAGCATCTTTGCCGGTGCCACAGGGCAAGACCCAGGCTCCGCCGGAGGCTTCGCCGAGGCGAGTCAAGGCGTTGCCTTCCAGCTATGATTTGCGCACTTATGGCAAAATGTCGTCCGTCCAGGATCAGGGGGCAGAAGGGAATTGCTGGACGTTTGCCACGTTCGGTTCATTGGAGTCCTGTCTTTTGACCGCTGAAAGCTGGGATTTTTCGGAAAATAACCTGGCCAATTTGCACGGGTACACCAATCGCGCCTATGGAGCCGGCGGCAATGCTTACATGTCGCTCGCCTACCTGACCCGCTGGAGCGGGCCGGTCAATGAAGCCGATGATCCATATTCCAACGGAGCTGACGGCAGTCCCGCGGGCTTGACGGTTCGGAAACACGTCCAGAGCGCGCAATTTATTCCCGATCGCGCCGCGTCCACCGATAATGATGCGATCAAGCAGGTCATTATGACTTACGGGGCCATATATTCCACATTCTGTTGGGTCGATAGCACATCTTATTATAACGACACAGCCTGCGCGTATTACTATAACGGCGCCGCGAACGCCAATCATGCGATTGCCATTATAGGCTGGGATGACACGTACAGCCGCGCCAACTTCAATTCGACTCCGGCCGGTGACGGCGCCTTTCTGATCAAGAACAGTTGGGGCCCCTCCTGGGGTAATGCCGGTTGCTTCTGGATTTCGTATTATGACGCCAAGATTGGCAAGGATAATTGCCTGTTTTTAAACGCGGAATCCACGTCAAATTATGGATCCGTCTATGAGTATGACACGCTGGGGTTTACTGGAGGATACGGTTATGGGGGAACGACGGCCTGGGGCGCCAATATTTTCTCCAGTGCCTCCGGCACAATCGATGCGGTCGGTTTTTACGCCACAAGCGCCGGCGCCAGTTACGAAATCCGGGTCTATACTGGTGTTACCGCCGGGAGTCCGACCAGCGGCACATTGAGCGCTACTCAGAGCGGCACGGTCACCTATGCCGGGTATTACACGGTAGCGCTGAATTCGCCGGTCTCATATTCAACGCGTTTTTCCGTAGTCGTCAAATTCACGACGCCAGGAAACAATCAACCCATCCCGGCTGAAGATTGGCGCGGGGCGGGGTCCACAGCTTCAGCCGGCGAAAGCTATATCAGCGCGGATGGCAGTTCCTGGGATGAAGCTAAGAACCCCTGGACTGACGATGATTTTAATGTTTGTATCAAGGCGTTTGGCACGGGGGGCGGGGGACCTACGCCACCCCCACCACCGCCACCGGTTACGGCCGGCTCGCCCATGCTGGCGGATTATGACGGCGATGGCGGAGCTGACCCGACGATCTACCGGACCGACGGCACCTTTCGCTTACTGCTGTCGTCCTTGGGTTATGGTTATTACAGCTTCAGTTCGGTCTATGGCGGCCAGTGTATTCCCCAGTCGGGCGATTTCGACGGCGACCGTTACGCGGATCCGGCGGTGGTAGACCCCTCCACTGGCTTCTGGCGCTTCTACAACTCCAGTAAAAGCTATGCTCGCTACTATATCCCGCAGGCATGGTATTCTGCCAGCGCCACGCCTGTTTGCGGTGATTATGATGGTGACCGCTATACCGATCCGATGGCCTACGTCGAAGCAAGCGGCGAATGGTATATTCTGGCGTCCAGCTATAACTACACGGCTTATTACATGCAGAATTGGGGCGCAACCGGATACACGCCCGTATGCGGCGATTTTGACGGTGATCGTTATGCCGACCCGATGGTCTATAACGAAGCTTCCGGATACTGGTATATTCTGGCGTCCAGCTATAACTATCAACAATACTATAAGGTCTGGTTCGGCGCGACCGGCTATACGCCCGTCACTGGCGACTTCGATGGCGACCAGCATTCGGACTTGGTCGTCTATAACACGGCGGCGGGAATATGGTATATTCTGTTGTCCAGCACGGGTTATAATATCAACCAGTATGTCAGCGGCTCCTGGGACGGCAGTGCCCGCTAATCAGTTCAATGCGGGCTTGCACCCGCAATCCGTCAGCTGCCGGACGTTCCGCCCAAGGTAGCGTAGGGTTTATCCCTGCGATCTTCGGAGGCCACGCTAAAAACGCGTGGCAAGCGTAAAGTTTACCCCGCTCCCAGCGGGGCCTCCGCTACCCAGAAACATAAATGCCAAAGCGTGTATGTTCATAAAAAAGATGCTAATATTACCAGAGGTGTCATGAAAACAAGCAGAACAATGTGTAAAACAGGACTCTTGACGGCAGGGTGCGTGGTGGCGATTTGCATGAGCGCGTATGCCGACCTGCCTGCAACGCTGGGCGTAGCACTGCGGGCAGGAAACAGCCTTGTATCCGCCCAGCCACCTGGGAACGGAGGCTCCGCTGACTCGTCGGCGAGAAGCGCGGCGTTGCCGCCGGCGCTTCAATTCGCCGTGTCGGCCGCGCTGGACAGGGACCAGGCGGCTTATTACGTTGCGTCCCCGGTCCAGGCCGGGGAGCGGGACGTTTACCAAGCCTTTCAGCCCAACCCGCTTTTGGCCTCAGTCGGCGCCGTGAGTAATTGCCTGGGCAGTTCGGTGGCCTTAAGCAGTGATGGAAGCACCGCGCTGATCGGTGCGTATCGGGCAAATGTGGACGGTAAGAACTGGCAGGGGGCGGCCTATGTCTTTGTGCGCTCCGACACAGGTTGGCGTCAGCAGGGAATACTGACGGCTGCGGATGGCGCCGCGAATAATTGGTTTGGCAGTTCGGTGGCCTTGAGCAGTAACACGGCCCTGATCGGCGCGCCTCGTGCGGTTGTGGGTGGAAATACAAATCAGGGCGCAGGCTATGTGTTCACGCGATACTTGGGAGCCTGGAGTCAGCAGGCAAAACTGACGGCCGCGAATGGGGATGCGAGTGATTATTTTGGCATTTCAGTGGCATTGAGCGGGGACGGGAACACCGCCATCGCCGGCGCGAGTGGTACGGACATTGGCGGGTCTTATTGGCTGGGGGCGGCCTGTGTGTTCACGCGGTCCGGCACTGCCTGGAGTCAGCAGGCGGAACTGGTGGCCGCGGACGGAGCCACGTACGATAATTTTGGCAGTTCGGCGGCCTTAAGCGGGGACGGGAACACGGCCCTCATCGGAGCATATTATGCGGACGCAGGCGGAATTGACGATCGGGGCGCCGGGTATGTGTTCACGCGGACCGGCACCAACTGGAGTCAGCAGGAAAAACTGACGGCCTCCGATGGCGCCGCGTATGCTTTTTTTGGCTGGTCAGCGGCCTTGGGCAGTGACGGGAACACGGCCCTGATCGGCGCTTATTATGCGACTGTGGGCGGGAATACTGGCCAGGGGGCGGCCTATGTGTTCACGCGGGCCGGCACCAACTGGAGTCAACAGGCGAAACTGGCGGCCTCCGACGGGACCGCATATGATTGGTTTGGCTGGTCGGCGGCCTTGGGCAGTGACGGGAACACGGCCCTGCTCGGCACGTTTCGCGCCGTTGTGGGCGGAAATGTGGAACAGGGAGCCGGGTATGTGTTCACGCGGACCGCGGGTGCCTGGAGTCAGCAGACAAAACTGACGGCCTCTGACGGGGCCGCGGGGGATTGTTTTGGCTGGTCGGCGGCATTGGACGGGGACGGGAGCACGGCCCTGATCGGCGCGTATTATGCGGATGTGGGCGGAAATGTCGACCAGGGCGCAGGATACGTGTTCACACGGAACCTGAACAGCTGGAGTCAGCAGGCAAAACTGACGGTTTGCACGCTTCAGTTCGCCGCGGACGCCTACAGCGTTCTCGAAGATGCGGGTAGCGTTACGGTGACCGTCACGCGCACCAATGGGGCGGGGGGTGCGGCAAGCGTCTCGTTCCAGACGGCCGACAGCACGGCCACTGCCGGCACGGATTACACGGCAACCAGCGGCACGTTGATCTGGGCGGACGGGAATTCGGATAACCAGACCATCACCATTCCGATCCTGAATCGCGCCGGCACCCAATCCAGTCGTGCCTTCACCGTGAACCTGAGCGACGCCTCCGGCGCAGCGCTGGGCACACCCTCATCCGCCACCGTAACGATCGATGAGGCCAGCGGTACTATCGGGCCAACCATCAAGGCCAATGGCGCAGCGAACAATGTTACCATCAACTATCCCGATCCCGTGTCCGTCACCGTGGCAATGAACGCGGATATTTATGCGGGGGTGGAGGTTGACTGGTGGATAGTTGCCTATGCCCATTCCGGTGAATGGTATTACCTGAACAGTGCCATGCAATGGACTCCTTTCAGCGGAGACCTGGCGCTTTGCCGGCCCGTGTATCAGGGTGCTCTGTTCAACCTGTCTTCCGCGACGGTCCTGACCGAATATATACTGCCGCGCGGGACCTATGATTTCTGGTTCGCCATTGATTATCCCATGGACGGCATCCTGAACCCGAACGGCACGATTTTATACGATGTGGTGACCGTTCTCGTGCAGTAAGCCGGGGCAAAAACCAGGTATTAAATAGGACAAAAAAGCTTCGGTAACGGCAATGCCGATCCCATCCTGCTGGATGAAGCCACGGACATCTGGCACATCAAGCTTTCAGCCAACAGGTACGGCGAGGCCACCCTGGCCTCCGGCTGGGCGCCCTGAGGGAAGAGCTCAGTGCCCGACGAAGTTATGGGAAAAGGGCGCCACGCCCGACGAGGATATTTCGACAGGATGGACAGGATGATGGGATCATGATCATCAAACCCTGTTAATCCCATCTGAGTTTTTTGTCTTTCACCAACCTCCCCTCTTCTGCTAGCTTATCACCATTGCTTTGAAACCCCATTGTCAGAATATCCTTGCATCATGAAAAAAACATCATCAGCCTATACGGCGGCAGGCGTGAACATTGATAATAAAATGTCCGCCCTGAAAGCCGTAAAAAAAATGGTCAAGACAACGGCTGTCCCCGGACTGCTCAGTGAGATCGGAGCCTTCGGCGGTATGTTTGCCGCGCCGGGCCGGGACAAGGCCCTGATCGCCAGCACCGATGGCGTGGGTACCAAGCTCAAGGTGGCGGTCATGGCCGGACGACATGACACCGTCGGCCAGGATATTGTCAATCATTGCGTGAACGATATCCTGGTTCATGGCGCGGCGCCGTTGTTCTTTCTCGACTATTTCGGAACCGCCCGTTTTCAGGCCAACGCTTTTAAGCAGGTGGTGGCCGGTATCTGCAAGGCGTGCCGTGAAAATCATTGCGCCCTCATTGGCGGGGAAACCGCGGAAATGCCGGGCCTTTATCCGCCGGGTGAATATGACCTGGTGGGCACGATCGTCGGCGTCATGGATCGGAAGAAAATCATCACCGGGAAAACGATTCGCCCGGGTGACATCCTCATCGGCCTGCCCTCTTCCGGTCTGCATACCAACGGTTATTCGCTGGCGCGGAAGATTATTTTCGACAAGGCGGGGCTGGGTATCCGTGATAAATTTCCCGGCGCAAATCGGAGCGTAGCTGATGTGCTTCTGGCCGTTCATCGGAGCTATTTGAAGCCCGTCCAGCGGTTGACCTGCCCGCCGGGGCGCGCCCAGCGTGGCAGGCTGGTGAAACGGGTGGTCATCCGCGGCATGGCCCATATCACCGGCGGAGGGTTCCCGGATAACGTGGCCCGCGTGTTACCCAAGTCAGTTAATGCCGTTTTTGATCGGTCATCCTGGACCGTGCCGCCGGTCTTCCGCTTTCTCCAGGAGCGGGGCCGGGTGGATCGCGACGAGATGTACCGCGTGTTCAATATGGGCATTGGCCTGGTGATCGTGGTCCGTCCGGCCGATAAGAAAACCGCATTGACCGTGTTGAAACAGGCCAAGGCGGGTCCGGTCGAGATCGGATGGATTGAAAATGGATCCGGTATAGTTAGACTCATTAATTAATTGCGGAAAGCGAATTATTAACCACAGAGTTCACAGAGAACACAGAACAACATATCTCTGAGACCTCTGTGCTCTCTGTGGTAAAAATCTGTTCAGCACATCCGGTTTTGTCCCAGTTTTAAACGCCACGCCGCGTAAAGATCACTTTCCGTGCCCTGGATGCACCAGAAGTCGTCGCTGAGATTGCGGCTTTCCAAGTAGGCATAAGGAATTTCGCCGTACCCGCTCTGCCCCCAATCCGCGCCCCATGAATTGCGGAACAGCAGGGAACGCGTCCGGTCCCGGTAGCCCACGGCCATGACGGCGTGGCCGCCCACCATTCGCTCGCCGGGCCTGGGCAGGCGGATTTTTCCGGTGCGCTCCACTGCGGCCGACATCACATGCTCATACACGGCGAACCCAAACACAAAGGGCAAGCCCATGGCCAGGCAAGCTTTCATCTCATTAAGTGTGTTCAAACGCTGATAAGTCGTCACCTGGTGCCGGGCGGCTTCGGCGTAGCAGGGTGGCAACGGCTTCACCGTGAAAAGGCGGATGTTGTAAGGCCACAGCGCTTCCCGGCACACGCCCCGGGCCTTGAGAACCTTGATCCCGGTTCTCAACATGGCGCCGGAATCTTCCAGGACAGTGCCCATGGCCAGCCGCTCATTGTAATAGACAAAAAGCCGGCTCAAATCGCGGAATCGGTCGGGCAGGCCGCCTTGCCTCGGCGTAGCATCTCGCCCCGGCGACTTGTCCCGCCGAAGCGGCTTCGCGAAGGGGGAATCCTGGGTCAGGGCGCTCAGTTCCAGAAACTCCAATGCGCCAACGAGGGCCTGCGCCGTGCAGGAGCCCAGGTTCCCCTGTTGTTCTACGGTGGAGCACCCGGCGCGCAGATTGACGCTTGCCGGCAATTTGCGGGGAATGCGAAACACTGCCGTGAACGGAATATCGCGCTGATCCGGCACATCGGGTAGCCAGCCCAGTCTGTATTTCAGGCGCATGATCATCCTCCCATGATGGATGGGTTTATCCGGAATCGCTTTGTATTTCGTTCCGACTATATTCTACTCCAGTCATTGAATCAACCGCTATCCATGTGGAAAAGCCGTTCACCACGAAGAACGTGAAGGAAGGGCCTGATTACCGGAAATCCAGGACGCTTTGGCTTGCCGGTTCGCCGGAAAACTTCATTGCCATTTCATGGCAATTCGATATAGTTAAAGGCGTTGAAAACAGGGATTAATCCGGTAACAAGGACCAATACCTTATGACTTCCTCATCGCCACAGCCAGTGTCTGTTGTCACCGGCGGCGCCGGGTTTCTTGGCTCGCATCTCTGCGATCTCCTCGTCGGCAAGGGTCATCGGGTCATCTGTGTGGACAACCTGGTGACCGGTAACCTGGACAATATTCGGCAGTTGCGGGAAACCCCAGCGTTTTGCTTTATCGAGCAAGACGTGACAAAACCCATTGAGATCGATGGTCCGGTGCATTTCATCTTCCATTTTGCCTCGCCGGCGAGCCCCATCGATTACCTGAAACTACCGATCCAGACGCTGAAGGTCGGCTCGCTGGGGACGCATAATGCCCTTGGCCTGGCTCGGGCCAAGCAGGCGGTGTTTCTCCTGGCGTCCACCTCCGAAGTGTACGGCGACCCCTTGGTTCATCCCCAGAATGAGTCCTACTGGGGCAACGTCAACCCAATCGGGCCGCGCGGGGTTTATGACGAAGCCAAGCGTTTTGCCGAGGCCATGACCATGGCCTATCACCGGACCCACGGGGTCAACACGAAGATCGTGCGCATCTTCAACACTTATGGGCCGCGTATGCGGCCCAACGACGGCCGGGTGGTTCCGGCGTTCATCAAGCAGGCCCTGGCGGGCGCACCCCTGACAGTCTTCGGCAATGGCCACCAGACGCGGAGCTTCTGCTTTGTTTCCGACTTGATCCGCGGCATATTTGTGCTAGCATTGAACGATATTCATGACCCGGTGAATATCGGCAATCCCCGGGAAATGACGGTTAATGAGTTCGCTCGGAAAATCCTGGACCTGACCGGCAGTCAATCGGCGATTGAATATCATTCTTTGCCGGTGGATGACCCGAAGACCCGTCAGCCGGATATTACCCGGGCCCGGACACTGCTTAAATGGGAGCCGGAAGTGCTATTGGAGGAAGGCCTTCGCCTCACCATTAATTATTTCCGAAGCCTGCTGGAAACCAGTAAGACGCTGAAGGAGGAATTATGATACTGCGCTATATTTTACCCGATGGTATTCAGAAGGAATTCGAACTGGGAGAGAAACCCGTTACCATCGGCCGCGGCGCCGATGTGGACATTTCCATTCCCGACAAGATGGCTTCCCGCGTGCATTGTGGGATTTCTTACTGGGATGACGCCTATTTTATCCGCGATTTTAAATCGCGCAACAGCACCTTTCTCAATGACAAGCAAATAGAAATCTCCCGGCTGAATCCCGGCGACCGCATTCGCATCGGCGACACAACTCTGACGTTGGAATCCCAACCACGCAAGGGTACGGAAACGGTCATCAAAGAAGTCAAGGAAGAGATGGCCAAGGGCAAGGGTTATCACACTATTCTTCAGGACATCATCCGGGAAGAAGAAAAACAATGAGCCGATACCTTTCTTAAATTACAACGTGCCCTTGGCTTTCGTGGGAGGATTTTCTGATGCGGGCGGCGCGGCCGGTTCCCCGTTCTCGGTCTTGGCAGCGCCGTTGCCATTAGATTCATGGCCATTGATGAGGTTCTCATCCTCCGGCTCCACCGTGGTGGCCGATACCAGGGTGTCCCCCTCGTCGAGGTCGATGAGCCGCACCCCTTGGGTCACCCGGCTGATCACTCGGATATCACTCACTTGCATCCGGATCATTTTCCCCTTGGCGGTGATCAGCATGAGGCAATCTTTTTCCATGACGGTATGGGCGCCGACCACTGCGCCATTCCGATCCGACGATCGGATTGAATAGATCCCCTTCCCGCCCCGATGCTGATCGCGGTATTCGTTAAAGCTTGTGCGCTTGCCGTATCCGTTCTCGGTGCAGATAAAGAAGGTGGCCTTGGGGTCCACAATTTCCAGGTTTTCCAGCTTGTCGTCCTTGTCCAAGCGGATCCCGATCACCCCGCGGGTGGCACGTCCCTGATCCTTCAATTCCGACTCGTTGAACCGCAGGCTCATGCCCTTGCGTGACGCCAGCATGACATCGTTCTGGCCGCTGGTGAGCTTGACTCCTATCAACCGGTCGCCCGGATCAATATTGATGGCGATGATCCCGTCCCGCCGGGGGTTCGCGAATTCGCTGAGGTTGGTTTTTTTGACAACGCCCTTTTCGGTCGCCATGACCAGGAACTCGGTTTCAGGGAAAGCCCGGACGCGCACCATGGCGGCAATCTGCTCGTCGCTCTTGAGCTCGAGCAAGTTGACGATGGCCTTGCCACGGGCCGTGCGGCCCGCCTCGGGGATTTCGTACACCTTTTCCCAGTAAATCCGTCCACCCGTGGTAAAGAACAGGATGTAATCGTGCGTCGTGGCAACGAAAAGGTGCTCGACAAAATCCTCTTCTTTCGTCTCCATACCGGCCACCCCTTTGCCGCCCCGGCGCTGAGCCTTGTAGGTGCCGACCGGCACCCGCTTGATGTATCCAGTGTGACTGATGGTGATGATACAGCTTCGATCGGCAATCAGGTCCTCAATGTTCACTTCGCCTTCATCGGGAACAATCTCAGTCCGCCGGGCATCCCCGTACTGTTCCTTGATCTCCAACAGGTCGATTTTCATCAGGCCATAAATCTTCTCCTTGTTGGCCAGCAGGTCCTTGAGATACGAAATAAGTTTGATCAACTCCAAGTATTCGGCTTCCAGCTTGTCGCGCTCCAAGCCGGTCAGCTGGTAGAGGCGCATGTCCAAGATGGCGTTCGCCTGGATTTCAGACAGGCCGAAACGCTTGATTAGTTCGTCGCGAGCCATGTCCCGGTTTTTGGAACTCTTGATGATCTTGACGATCGCATCCAGGTTGGCCAGCGCAATTTTCAACCCTTCCAGGATATGGGCGCGCGCCTCGGCCTTTTCCAGGTCAAACTGCGTGCGGCGGGTTATCACCGTAAACCGGTGGGCGATGAAACACTGCAGGATTTCCTTCAGGTTCAGCACCTTGGGACGGCCATGGTCAATCGCGAGCATGATGGCGCCAAAGGTCGTCTGAAGCTGGGTGTGCTTGAACAGGTTGTTCAGAATCACCTTGGGAATCGACCCCCGCTTGAGTTCGATCACGACACGGATGCCGTCCTTGTTGGACTCGTCCCGGATATCCCCGATGCCTTCCAGCGTTTTATCGTTGACCAGCTCGGCAATGTGCTCGATCAGGGAGGCCTTGTTGACCGTGTAGGGGATTTCGGAGACAATGATGCATTCCTTGCCCTGCTTGCCTTCCTCGATGCCGGCCCGGCCACGAACATGGATCTGGCCGCGCCCGGTTTTGTACATGCTCAGGATCGGCTGCTTCCCGCAGATAATGGCGCCTGTTGGAAAATCTGGGCCCTTGACGTGCTTCATCAGGTCTTCGATGGTCGCCTCGGGGTTGTCTATCAGCACGATCAGCGCGTCCACCACTTCCCCCAGGTTATGGGGCGGAATGTTGGTGGCCATGCCCACGGCAATGCCAGTGCTCCCGTTCAGGAGCAGGTTCGGCAAACGGGCCGGCAGGACGGAAGGTTCATCCAGCTCCCCGTTGTAATTCTTGACCATGGGAACGGTGCGCTTGTCGATATCAACCAGCATTTCCTCGGCAATCTTTTGCAGGCGGGACTCGGTGTAGCGATAGGCCGCGGCGTTGTCGCCGTCAATACTGCCGAAGTTGCCTTGGCCATCTACGAGCATATACCTGAGGGAAAAAGGCTGGGCCATGCGCACGAGGGTATCATAGACCGCGGTATCGCCATGAGGATGATACTTGCCGAGCACCTCGCCGACCACATAGGCGCATTTCTTGAAAGGCCGGTTGTGCATCAGCCCCAACTGCCACATGGCGAACAGGATGCGGCGCGCGCCGGGCTTCATCCCGTCGCGCACGTCCGGCAATGCCCGCCCAATGATAACGCTCATCGAATAATCGATGTACGAGCGCTGCATCTCGTCTTCGATGTTGATGTTACCGACGATTTCGTTCTGCGTGTACATAAATAAATTCGATTCTTGAATTTTTCAGATATCCAGGTTTCTGACGTTCAGCGCGTTTTCCTGGATGAACGCGCGCCGGGGCTCCACCTCGTCGCCCATCAGCAGGGTAAAAATACGATCGGCCTCCACGGCATCCGCCAGCACCACCTTGAGCAGCTTGCGCTTATCCGGGTTCATGGTGGTTTCGTAAAGCTGTTCCGGGTTCATTTCGCCCAATCCCTTGTAGCGCTGGATACCCAATCCCTTCCGACCCCAGGTCCGGACTGTCTCCAGCAAACCGTGCAGCGAGTGGACCGGAACGGGCATGGGCAGGTCGGGATCGATCAGCCGGTATATCGGTTCCGCGCTCGATTCGTATTGCTCCAGGGAGAACCCTTTCTTTTCCAGGTTGCCGACCAGTTTGCTGATCTGCGTCATCGTGTAAATCTCCTGCCAGCGGAAGCCCGATTGCTCCGCCTTAGTCGGCTGGTCATTGTCGGAAAATATCTCCAGCTGATGACCGGCATTCCGTTCGAGCTTTTCACGGAGCTTGGTCAATTCTTCGTCCGTATAGACATAATGATAGGTCGTGCCATCACCGTTGGTTGCTGACGCGCGGTATTTTGGATAGGCGCCGGTCTTGGGATGCCGCTGCTGGAGATATTCCTGGAATGGAATCCCCTTGCGCTGAAGGCTTTGCGCCAGTTGTTCCATTTCCGCCAGGGCTTCCAGAAGCGCCATGAGTTCCTTGCCGGTGTAGGTGTTTGTAGTTTTGACAACTTCCATGGATAGATCTTCGGAACCCAGCTCCAGCAGTTTCCGGGTCAGTTGGGCATCCGAATCCACATATTCGTCCCGCTTTTTCCAGGTGATTTTGTATAGCGGGGGTTGGGCGAGATAAATATACCCCTGTTCCAGCAATTGCGGCATTTGCCGGTAAAAGAAAGTCAACAACAGGGTGCGGATATGGGCGCCGTCCACGTCGGCGTCAGTCATGATGATGATCTTATGATAGCGGGTCTTGGCGACATCGAACTCATCTTCGCCGATGCCGGCACCGATCGCCGTGATTAGAGTCCGGATTTCGTTATTATTCAGAATCTTGTCGATCCGCGCCTTTTCCACGTTCAGCACCTTGCCCCGCAGGGGCAGGATTGCCTGGAACTCCCGGTTGCGCCCCTGCTTGGCTGACCCGCCGGCGCTGTCGCCTTCGACCAGGTACAATTCGCATAAGACAGGATCGCGTTCCGAGCAATCCGCCAGCTTGCCGGGGAGCGAGGCGCTGTCCAAAGCGCCCTTGCGGCGGGTGAGATCCCGCGCCTTCTTGGCCGCCGCCCGCGCCCGCGACGCCAGCAAGCCTTTCTCGATGATGCGGCGCGCCACCGAGGGGTGTTCCTCGAAGAACACGCCCAGCTCGTCGTTCACAATGGATTCCACCAGGCCCTGGACTTCACTGTTGCCGAGCTTGGTCTTGGTCTGGCCTTCGAACTGGGGATTGGGAATTTTAACGCTGATCACGGCCGTCAGACCCTCGCGCACGTCGTCGCCGCTCATGATCTCGCTGTCATCCTTGATCAGCTTGTTGTTCTTGGCATACGTATTGATCGTACGGGTCAAGGCCGACCGGAACCCGCTGAGATGGGTGCCGCCCTCGATGGTGTTGATATTATTGACGTAACAGCTGATGGTTTCCGTGTAGGCTTCCGTGTACTGGATCGCGATTTCCAGGGAGACATCGTCCTTTTCCTTGGTGAAATACACGACCTTCGGGTGCAGGGGATTCTTATTGCAGTTCAGGTGCTCCACGAACTCGACGATGCCGCCCTTGAACTTGAACAGCTCCTCCCGGAGCGGCTCCTCCTGCGTGAAGTTGATTTCCACGCCCCGGTTAAGGAACGCCAGCTCGCGTAGACGCGTTGCCAGGATGTCCCATTCGAACTTGGTCACGGTAAAAATGGAAGCGTCGGGAAAAAACGTGACCTTGGTGCCCGTGCCCTTGGTTTTGCCTATTTTCTCCAGGCCTGTCGCCACCTGGCCCTTCTCGTAACGCTGGTGATAGACCGTGCCGTCACGCCGCACCTCGACTTCCATCCATTCGCTGAGCGCGTTGACGCAGGACACGCCAACGCCGTGCAGGCCGCCGGACACCTTGTAGCTCTTGTGGTCGAACTTGCCGCCGGCGTGCAGAGTGGTCATCACGACTTCCAAGGCCGGCTTGTGCTCCGTGGCGTGCATGTCCACGGGAATGCCCCGCCCATTATCGTTGACAGTCACGGTGCCATCCGAATTCAGGCGGACATGGATGGCGTTGCAGTGGCCTGCCAGCGCCTCGTCGATGCTGTTATCCACCACCTCGAAGACGCAATGATGCAGGCCGCGCGTTGACGTGTCGCCGATGTACATGGCTGGCCGCCGCCGAACCGCCTCCATGCCCTCCAACACGGTGATCGTTGTGGCATCGTAAACGGTTTCCCCTTCGGGGCTGGGGGGGGATTCTGCGTTCCCAGCCGGAATCGGCTGGGTATCCTCGGGTTGTTCTTTTTCAGCTTTTTTCACAGACATAAAAACCTTTTTCCCCTTCACGTAATGAGGTAGGTAAGTATAATAAGAGCGCTCAAAAATGCAAGCGAATTTATCGTTGAATTTCACTTTTTCATCATATTTTAGAATATGGGGTTGATGGGATATAAAGCATTAGTCATAAGGTGTTTGCTTAATATTCATCAGGTAAAAAAGCGGGTGGCCAGGCGTGGGCCGTATGCGCCTCGCCGAGATGAATTTCACCCCCCTTTGAACGATGTCACTCTCGGGGGGGGGGGGGGCAACGCCCTCCTTTTCCCCCCCGCGCGCGCCCTGGCCCCCCACCCCCCCACCCACCCGCCGCCGGCCCGCCCCCCCGCCCGCCCCACCCCGGCCCCGGCCCGGCCCCCC
>Ga0180015_1000314_pt1 | contig 14282 bp, 9 predicted proteins | sample KR13_S2_MetaG_FD_116508 | JGI IMG/M metagenome (GOLD analysis project Ga0180015, IMG submission 116508) | Groundwater microbial communities from the Olkiluoto Island deep subsurface site, Finland - KR13_S2_MetaG | ecosystem: Environmental > Aquatic > Deep subsurface > Groundwater | place...
GTTTATTGTTCTTTCACGTCGGCGCTTTGCGACGTGGCCTGCCACTTGCTTGGCGACGTGGCCTGCCCCTTGCTTTGCGACGGGGCCTGCCACTTGCTTGGCGACGTGGCGTTCTTCGTTACAGATGGAATGAAGATTATCCTTAGATCTCATTTCAACATTCTCCCCAACGAAGAGCCAGGAACGACGAACTCTCTTCAACCCTGTTTTATGTCTATTTCGTCATTGGCGCCATCTGCCAGGAACACAGGTCCATGTCCATAAAGTTTGCCTGGGCAACGTTTAAAGGGTCATCCCGGTCGCCCCATGATATAACCCCCACGGGAAATTCGGCGAGAAAATCCATGGTGTTCGTCGTCACTCTGGTGTTTAGATTGGTAAGGATCACCCCGCCGGTGTTGAACCTCACTTGGTTGTCACATGAATAATCCATGACAATAACATACGGATGACGCCAGGGGTCCAGGTAGGAACCCGTATTGGTGCAAATCGAGGATTTCTGGAATTGGAGAAACACCATGCGCCGGGGATTGGTGATCAGCGCCGTGATAACGGAAGAATTATCCGCCACGTAACAGGTGTCAATGGCGGACGGGGTCTGACCGGGCCATTTGCCGTACACGGAACGGTACGCCCGGATGGCAATATCAATGTTCTTGACCTCGATCGCCGCCTGTTTCTCCTTGGCCCACGTTTTAGCTTTCAGGATTACCGGAAACAGCATGGCCGCCAGGATCGCGATCACCAGGATAACGATCAGCAGTTCAATCAAGGTGAAGGCCGCGTGAAGCGCGGCCTGTTCTTCGTTCTTCGTTCTTCGTTCTTCGTTCATCGCTGCCGATCTCCCCATCCCAGCCTACCGAATAATCGTCCACAATGCCTGCCCCGTTCTGTCATACCGTTCACGATCCCGCCACTCCCCTATCGACCTTCGACGCGGCTCACATGCTTCAGGTTGACGCCAGCGGGAAAAGAAGATCGTCGGCATCAAGCCGACGCTACCTAGTGCCGATCGCCCTCAGGTTCCGTTCTCCAACGACGAACGACGAACAAAGAACTTTCTTCAACTCCGTTTTCTTTCCGATCATTCCCAGCTCTTGTTGGTGACAACGAGTCCGGAAGCCGACGTGGCTACCGACCACACGATGACGCTCTTGCTGACAGTGATGCCGGGGGGCGCCCCTTCAGCCGGGGTCACCTTGTTATCGAAATTGGCGTCGAAGCTGACCTTATAATATCCACCCCAGGGATCCTTGAACGTGTCGGCCGTATTGGTCCCGATTTCGAAATATACGACGCCGTTGTAGCCGGTCAGCGCTTTCAGGATATCACCCTTGACATCTCCGCCGACGCCGCCATTCGGCCAGAACTGGTTCTGGTTGCAATACTCGCTGAAGGCAAGCTCGAGGTGCTTGGCGGTGACGACGGCTTGCCGCCTGCGAGCGGTATCCTTGGTGCCCAGAAAAGACGGCAGGGCGAAGCCGATCAGGATGGCAATGATGGAAATCACAATCAACAGCTCGATGATGGTGAAGGCCGCGCGGGGCGCGGCCGGTTCTTCGTTCGCTCGCCGCGGCGACTCGCCCTGGCGGAGACGGGAGCGCTCTGGCAGAGCCGGGTCATTCGTCGTTTTTCGAACGAAGAACCAAGAACGAAGAACTTTAATCAACTGCTGTCTATCTTGTTGCATCACTTTCACAGCTTCATCATTGTTTATGCGTTCCATGTTCTTTCGGCTACCAGCCCCGGTCAGATCCGTCGGTCAGGGTGTACGTCGTGCCGTTACTGCTCGTGTAATGCCACTGGCAGCGGGAAAGCGGATTGACGGCCAAATTCCGATTCACAGGATCGCCCATTATATATCTCCCGATCCATTGACCTTTATAATCTAATACATCACGCTCCCACGCTACATTGATGTTTTTATACACCATGCTACATACGGTAAACATCGGAAAATCCTTGAATGGCGCGCGACCTTCCGATTCCGGCCGCATTTTCAAGGCATAGGTCAGGCGATAATCCACGCGCACTTTGGTTCCAAGGGGAAGATATTCCACCCCCGGCATGCCTTCGGTATTTGTATTGACCGTTACAAAATTACCGTCAACAAAAATAGTCTGAGCCGTGTTCACCAGATCTACATAACGAAAAACCACCGGCACGTTATTGCTCGTGTCCGGATTCGTCGGCCAGTATTTCGGATAATGATTTTCGCTTCCCGGAATGACGTTGCCATCTCCCACAATAGGATACTCGCCATATACCGCCCGGTATTCATCCAGGGCGGCCCTGATTTTCTGGAGCTCGATATCAGCCATGGCCTTGCGCGCGCGCCAGCTGGCATACTTGGACACTGAAATGGTAATCCCCGCCAGGATGACAATGATCAGCATCACCACGAGAAGTTCGATGAGGGTGAAAGCCGCGCGGGGCGCGGCTATTGTCCTGCGTTCGCTTGCCACGGCGACTTGCCGCGGCGAAGCGCCATGGCGAAGCCGGGAGCCTCCAGCGGAGCCGGGTCGTTGTTCGTTCAAGATTTGGCGTTTATGGTTCATACTGCTCACATCCGGCGACATTAAGCCCGCGAGGTAATTTTTCTGTCATCCTGAACGAAGTGAAGGATCTCAAAAAAGGCCATAACCCTCTATGCAGAGATTCTTCGCCCCGCCTGCAACGCTGTAGCACTGCGGGCAGGTTCGCTCTGAATGACATCAGGCACTGTTTTTCAACAGCCTTCTTGAGACTATATCCTTTTCGAACAGGCTCAAGTTTACCACGCCACAGGCGTGGTGGCCACTTGGCGCCAAGCGCCGACGTGGAAGAACATTCCGCAACATATCAAGCCAATCAATATCCCAGGAACAGCTGGCGGAATTCCGCCTCGGGGGCGTTCGAGGCGATCGAGCCGACATGCCCGTCTATGGCCACATAATTGGCAAAACGATTAGTGCCGCTCCGATGATGATAGCCGATTTCGGTCAGGTAGCTGGGACCGCTCTTTAGCGGGTGGGCTGACCCGGCGCCGGCATTCTTATAGATTGTTTCTCTTACCGCCCCCCCCGTTTCCTCCTTGGCCATGTACCAGATCGAGGTTCCATACGTAATGGTTAACGCGCCACCCCCGGGTGCGGTCAGCCACCCCTCCACGGCATTCCAGTCAATGAATGCAAACCTGGAGTTTTTCAGATTGGACTGATTTTGATAGATAGCGTTGCCGTTAATAGCATACGTTGTCGCATTGCCGACAGTATCCAGCCTGTACCCGTACATATCATCGAGAGACAATCCTTTGAAGTTGGACGAATTGGTCTTAAAAATGCTCAACTCAACCTCGGGGCAAAATGGCACATCTTTTACCGAGGTACTGGAACGGACATAATCATTGATGAAACCGTTCCAACTATCCTGTGAAACGCCGCCAAGCTCGGATCCCGCTGTGCCACGCATGCCCATCGTATCTTGAACGAGTGAAAAAGAACCCATTAACCCATCGGAATCACCCCAGACATTCCCCCCGCCTCCTTCCACCATCAATCCGGTTGTTCCCTTAAAACCGGCAGCGGAACCCGGCGAAATGAAATAGCCTTGGTGATCGGCCATATATTTCCCAATGGCGACGCCGAATTGGCGCAGGTTGTTCCGGCAATAGGTGGTCCGCGCGCGCTCGCGGACGTCGCTGATATAGGTGGCGAGCAAGCCCGCCAGCATGGCAATAATCGCCAGCACCACCATTAGTTCGACGAGGGTGAAGGCGCGGCGCGGGACGCGCCGTGACAAGGCTGATGATTTATAGTTCAGGTTCATGAATAGAAACCTGTTTGTGTCATTCGTTATTGGAATTTTTACATTATTCCGTATTTCGTGCTTCGAATTTACCATCGCTCCGCTCAGGACAGACGGCTCATGGCTCACCGGCTTATATCCCAGCGCGCCCCAGCTTTCCACGTCGCCGCAAAGCGGCCACGCGAACCGCGTGGCAAGCAAGTTCACCACGCTTAGGCGTGGTGGCCACTTAGCGCCTTCAGCGCTGACGTGGCACCATCATTTTCATTGCTGCGGTATGATCATACTAACCGGCTTATATCCCGGGGCGCCCCAGCTTTCACCGAAGAGGATGGTAACACCCGCCAGGGTCCGGATATACCACAAGCCGCTGGATTCGTGATAAACAGCCAGATCATAGATACCGTCGCCGTTGTAATCCCCCGGCACCGGCACGTAGTCAGGCGAGCCCCAATATTCAGCCCAGGCAATCCGCTGGCCGGACACCGACTGGATGAACCAGTAACCGGTGGACTGGTTATAGACCGCCATATCCGACGCGCCGTCGCCGTCGTAATCCCCCGGCACCGCCTGGTAACCCTCGCTCCCCCACCAGGTCGCCCAGGCAATCGTACTGCCGGATACGGTCCGGATGTACCAGTAGCCGTCCGCTTCATGATAGACCGCAAAATCGAACTTGCCGTCGGCATCGTAATCCCCCGGCACCGCCTGGTAACCCGGCGCTCCCCACCACTCGGCCCAGGCAATCGTCTCACCGGCCAGCGACGATACGTACCATAAACCGTCCGCCTCATGATAGACCGCAAAATCCGACTGCCGATCGCCGTTGTAATCCCCCGGCACCGGCTTGTAGCCCGGCGCCCCCCACCATTGCCGCCAGGCAATGAGCGCGCCCGACACCGACCGGATGAACCAGTATCCCGACGCCTCGTGATAGACCGCCAGATCTGAAGAGCCGTTGTCGTCATAGTCGCCAACCACCGGCTGATAACCGGGCTCACCCCAGCTAGCGCCATAAACGATACGCGCGCCTTCCACGGTCCGGACGTACCAGCGCCCGTCGCCCTCGTTATAGACCGCCAGATCGGCCAGGCCGTCGCCGTTATAGTCGTTCAGAACCGTCGTCGTGGATGCCGTGTTATTGATCGTAATGGTCTGACCGATCCGCAGAGCGGTATTATTGGCGGGCACCGGATCGTTCCATGCGGACGGCAGACAATGCCGGACATGAATAAACGCGTAATAGCGGCCCAGCGGCAGATCCGGAATCGTCAGGAACTGGCGGGTCGTCCCGGTCAGGACAATGCCGGCGCTCGTCCGCACACTCAGCGGCACGCTGTTGCTGTAGGCCCCGATCCACACGTCATCGCCGTCGCCGAAGATCTGGTTGGCGGAGAGATAGAAATCGCTCATAACCCAGTAATTGGGCGCCGTCATGACTTCATTGCCGTAGTTCTCAATACGGAAGGATACGGCATCCGGGTGCCCGCCCGCGGCCAGCACCGTCGGCAACAGCACAAAATCGGTTACACCGATATCCACTTTCCCGATCGCCCGATACCCGCTGTCAGGGGAACTGAAGCCGCTGGTGATATAGTCGGTCTTGGCCTTGACCCAGTAATAATATACCACGCCCGCGATCGCGGCGGTGTCCTGATAGACATTGGTCGCCACGTTGTTCACCAGTTTCATTGCGCCGGCGGAATTCGTTTCGGCATTGCGCCATACTTCATAAGCCGAGGCGCCGACCGACGTGCTCCAAGTGATCACAACGCAATTCGTCAATTCGCCATCGCCGGCTGAAACGGCCAAGGGCGGCGCCAAGTCCCGCCAGCCGAAATCGGACCCGCTAAACACGCTGGACCCATAGGGGCTCACGGACCGGACCCAGAAATAGTAGATCACACCGGGAGCGGCGGTTGTGTCGTCGTAGGAGGTAACGCTTCCGCTCACCGTCCCGATTCTCGATGCATTATTGGTAGTAGTATCCGGCGACCGGTAGATATCATACGTGGCCGCAAAGGACGAAGCAGTCCAATCAACCGTGATCTTGCCTATGTTTCCGTCGCTGGCGATGACGGCGGTTGGCGGGAGCGGCACGGTGCCGCCGCTATCCACCTGGCTCCAATCGCTGGTGCCGTAGGAGTTTCTCGCCCGGACCCAATAGTAATAAACGGGACCGCGAACGATTTCGATATCATCGTAGTTGGTCATCGTCGCTCCCGTGTACGCCAATTCAACGCACGCCACCGCGGTGCTTGTATCATTGGTAGAACTCCGATAGACCAGGTGCGCGGTCGTTTCCTGGAGATTGGTATTGCCGACCACCCACGACACGCTGATTTTGGCGGTATAATTTCCGTCGCTGGCCGAAACGGAAGAAGGCGGCGCCAGCGCCCGCCAGCCCCAGTCGGACTCCGTGTAGCCGCTGATACCGAACTCGTTGGTGGCCCTGAGCCAGTAATAGTAATGGCGGCAAGGCATCAGCCCGTAATGGTTGAAGGGTGACGCGACGATATTTGTCACCACCCCCGCCGAGCCGACGTTGTCAACAACATTGGAATACACAACATAGGCGGTGGCGCCGGTCGGCGCGGTCCAGGTCACCGGCAGGTAAGCCGGCGAATCCCCCTTACCGGCTGAAAAGACCGGCGGTGCAAGCGGCGGCGTACCGCCGTAAACTCCGTTGGAACTGAACCCGCTGAGGCCGACCATATTCGTCGTTATAACCCAGTAATAATACCTCAGCCCCCTGACGATGGCCGCATCCTCGTAACGGTTGGTAACCGGATAGCCGACCGGCAAGGCGGTGTTGGTGCCGGACGATTCACTGCGCCAGACCTGGTAACCGGTAGCCCCGACTGCTTCATCCCACGTGATCAGGATGGAGTTGGTGTAGCCGCCCTCGCCCTTGGTGGCGTAAATCCCGGTGGGCGGTTCCGGGAGAGTGCCGCCAACGTCGGAAACACTGAATCCGCTGATACCCAGCGGCGCCTTGGCCTTGATCCAATAGAAGTACATCTGGCCCCGGATGACATTAATGTTATCCAGGTAATTAGTCCGCGAGGTGGAGGCGATCTTGGGGGCGCCGCTCGAAAGATTGGTGGTGCTCCGGTATATTTCATAGACCGTGGCATATGGCACGGCGCTCCACGTCACCATGACGCTGTTGGTGTAGATACCAATTCCTCTTGTGGCGACCACATTGACAGGCGCGCTGGGCCGGTGATCGAGCCCCATCCGACCGGAGTTCATCATGTCGTGGTGAAACTTCGGCCAAGGGGCATTCATCTCGGGCGGCGTGGGCCCGTAAATCGCATAGAGCTTGTTGTCGGTCGTCTTGGATCCGATGTAAATAGTGCCATCCATCCCGATAAGCGGAGACGACGATCGGCATGTCTGCGAGAGACTAAACGACCAGTTGGTCGTTCCAGTGACAGGATTAAGCGAAAAAAGATAAGTGCCCGCCCCCACATAAACCGTTCCGTCGGCGCCGATGGCCGCCGCATTTTCAATAGGACCCGATAAATTCCAGATCCACTGAGTGGTTCCATTCAATGAGTTAAAAGCATAAAATAAATTATTATCCGTGCCGACATAAACAATACCATTGGTTCCAATCACGGGGGAGCCGTTGACGGGGCCGGTAGTAGTCCACACCCAATTCGTGGTGCCATTGGGATTAATATTGAAAACATGGTTTAATGTGTTGCCGACAATAATTGACCCATTGGAACCAATCGCGGGTGATGATTGAAAATTGGCCCCGCCATCAATAATAAAGGCGTTAGTCACACCCGTGAGTGTATTCAAACAATAAAAACTTGGCGCTGATGTTGACATATAAGTTACGCCGAAATAAAGATCGTTATTGGTCCCCAAAGCCGGCGAAGACCATGACTGGCGCGCGGCAACCATAACCCGATTGGTCGTCAAATCAGGATTGAATTTTATAAAACGCAATGGGGAATAAGCCCCGCTCCCCGCGTATAAATAGCCCTCGTTATCCATGACCATACACATCGCAACGGGCGAAGCCCAATTATTGGAATAAACAACAGTGCCATTGGTCGCATCAACCGCATACACATACAAGTTGGAGCTTGCAGCAGGATAGGAGCCAATATACACGATGCCGTTTGTGCCAATCATGGGCGATGAAACCGGGTATGTCTGTACGGCGGGAAATTGCCATTTAGTCGCGCCGTCTTGATTGATCGCGTATAATCCATCAGGGGACTCATCCGTTCCCGCGTATATCGTGCCATCCGGACCCATGCAAGGTGATGAATAGACGGAATTCGCAGCTTGAACGTGCCATTTCTTCGTGCCATAGGTCAGGGTGCTGGCCAGGCGGGAGACGAAACCGTCATAGGCGCCTAAGTTATAACGGGTGCTGTAAGTGGCATCTGAAATGGGAAAATCGCTTGAGGCGGTGTAACCGGCGGCCACCACGCTGTCGTTGCTTCCCACAAAGGCCGCCGCCATGCCCCGGTCGTTGCCCGCGCCACCCAGGTACGTCACGGCATACCGGTTGGTCAAGGGCGTAGTCAAAACGGCAATAAAGGCATCTTCCCCGCCGCCGCGCGTTCCGTAAGTGGCATTGGCCGTGACTGGAAAATTGGCCGAGGCCGTGGTGCCGACAATAAGGATGTTCGTGACTCCAGGGGTAATATTGTAGCCGATCGCCATTCCATTGGCCTGTTCAGCGGCGGACCCGCCCAAGTACGTGGCGGCAATCCGATTGGTGAGCCCGTGACTCAGCGACGCGATAAAAGCGTCGGCGTTCCCTGCCAATGCGCCCTGGGCGGCGCCGGCGCTGACAGGGAAATTGGTGGAATACGTATAGCCCGCCACATATACATTGGTGCGTATATCCAAGCAGATGGCCGTGGCAAAATCCTGATTCGTGCCGCCGAGATATGTGCAACCGTCCAGATTGGTCAAACCGCTGTTGAACCGGGAAACGAACGCGTCGCATTGGCCCCCCAGGTTGGTATAGGCCGAGTTCGTGTAAAGCGTGTTCGTCAGTGATCGGGGAAAGTTCGTCGACCAGGTATAGCCGGCGACAAACACGTTGGTGCCGGCGCCGACGGCGTTGGTGTTGACGCTGATCGCCATGGCGCTGACTGCATCCTGGCCGCTGCCGCCCAGGAAAGTCGAGGCCTCACGGGCCAGTGAGCTATCGAACCGCGCCACGAAACCATCTCCTGTTTCATTATAATTCGTATAGTAACCTCCACCCGGCGCAATCGGGAAATCGGAGGATTCGGTGTAACCAGCCGCATAGACAACATAGCCGGCAGGCGAAACGGCTATCGCGTTGACCGCGTCGGTCCCGCTCCCACCGAGGTAGGCGGATACCGATGGAATCAGGCTTGAGTCTAATTTCACCACAAAGCCGTCCCGCGACCCGCTATAAGTATTTAGGGCCAGCGGGAAATTGGTGGACTCGGTATAGCCGGCCACGAAAATATTGAGGTTGGTGTCGATGGCCATGGCGGACGCCACATCATTGCCGGTACCGCCCAAGTAGGTGGAAGCGATGAGATTCGTCATCCGGTAGTCGAATTTCGAGATAAAAACATCCATCCCGCCGCGTAAAGTCGGCTGATATGCGATTTTGGTGGGAAAGTTGACGGAAGCGGTGGCGCCGGCCACGATGATATTGCTGGTACTGCTTTCCACGGCCACGGCAAACACATAATCGCTACCTCTCCCGCCGACGAACGTGGATGACAACAGCGGATCGATCATGAGCGGGCGGCCCGGATCATAAGCGCCGATCGCAAACCCAAAGGCATCATCGTCCACCGCATAGGCAATGGCCACCGGAACATCACGACCGGCGGCATCGGTCTGCCAAGCCACGGGGGCGCTGAACCGGACAATGCCCAGAGCGGTGGCCGCTTCCAGTTCACCCCGTTCGTTCACGGCCAGCCCCTCGGAACCTTCCAGGGACACCCGGATTTGCAGGGGATCGCCGCCGGGCGTCACCGTGAAAATCTTTTCAACGCTGTTACCATGCGCCCGGAGGGTCAATTGAATGCCGGCAATCACTTCACCCAGGCTGACCTGTTCAAAAGTCGGAAGTTTCGCTTGCCAGCAGGCGGGATCCGCGCCCAGAAAACTATTAATGGCAGCATCCAACGGACGGTCGCCCATCGGCGCCTGGCGCCGGCCCGCGCCAAAAGATTCTTTCAGGACAGCAAGGCCAGTGTAATTTTTGATTGGTATTTTTTGATTTTCGATTCCCGATTCTGACTTCTGCTCTCCGCCCTCTGATCTCTGAGTGGGGCCGCGCCCGGGCAGGGCATACACCACATCGCCGGATTGCAGGACATAGACAGTGCCGCCAAACGTGCGGGCATAAAACCGCACCTGGGGATCAGAGATTTGTCCCCGGTTTTCCACGAACGGCACATGAAGACTGCCGGCCTGGTTCCACAAAGCCTGTTTCGGGTTACCGGCGCCGCCGGATTCAGCGCCCCAACCCGATGCGCCCATGAAAAGCATCAGGATGCCAGCCCCCCACGCCATCCATTGGCGGCGCTCGGAGCGCCATCTGCGCGAAAAAAAGCCCCTCATATTTATCCCCCCGAATGGCTTCATTAAAAACACATTAACAAGTCATTTTCGATTTAACTAAAACTTATCACGCGGTGCATGCTTTGTCGATACTTTTATTCTATTTTTTTACCATCATGGGGGTAACCGACAGGATTACGGGGCCATCCGCGCCGGCCCCAATCCGTCGCCGGGATAAACCCGGCGCTACCTGCCCTGTCACACGGCCAACATTATCCCGGTAGCGTCGGCTTTACGCCGACGATCTTTCTTTTCGGTCAACCGTTATAAACCAAATCCATATTCCTGGCGGCGGCGACCTCATCCAAACGGCCCACGGGCGTCGTGACCGGCGCCTGCTTCAGCGCCTCGGGATGTTCTTGCGCCGCGCGCGCCAGGTCCAGCATAACCCGGATAAACTGATCCAGTGTCTCCCGGGCTTCCGTTTCCGTGGGCTCGATCATCATGGCCTCGGGCACAATAAGCGGGAAATAGATCGTGGGCGGATGGACCCCGCGGTCAATCAAGCCCTTGGCAATATCCAGAGCCCGGATGCCGTGGACGCCCAGCGGTTTCGCCGTTAACACGCATTCATGCATGCATCGCCCCGGGGCGGCCGGCGGATATAGCGCGCGCAGTTTTTCCTGGATATAATTCGCGTTCAGCACGGCATGGTTACTCACCGCGCGCAGGCCGTCGCGGCCCAGTAGGAGACAATAGGCATAGGTTCGAACCAGCACCCCGAAATTTCCATAGAAAGGCGCCACGTAGCCAATACTCTTCGGCTGGTCATAATCCAGGCTGAAGGTGCCGTCCTTCGTCTTGACCACCCGCGAGATCGGCAGATAGGGCCGCAGACGGACCACCACGCCCACCGGGCCGGCGCCGGGCCCGCCGCCGCCATGGGGAGTGGCAAACGTCTTGTGCAGGTTCAGGTGGCAGATGTCAAAGCCCATCTCGGCCGGCTTGCACCGTCCCAGGATGGCATTGAAATTGGCGCCATCGTAATACATCAGTCCATCTACGCTATGAATGATCTCGGCGATGGTCCGAACCTCGGGTTCGAACAGGCCCAGAGTGTTGGGATTCGTCATCATCATGCCGGCAGTCTGGGCATTGACGGCTTTCCGGAGCCGGTCCACGTCCACGGTGCCGCGGGCGGTGGACGGGATTGACACCACCTCGAACCCGGCCAAGGCGGCGCTGGCGGGATTCGTGCCATGCGCCGAATCCGGGATCAGAACGTGCGTCTTCCTGTTCCCGCGATCCCGATGGTACGCGGCCATCAGCATGGCGCCGGTCAACTCACCATGAGCGCCGGCCAGCGGCTGGAGCGTGAATTCCGCCATGCCGGTCAGCTCGGAAAGAAGGCGCTCGGTCTCATAGAGGAGCCGGAGCACACCCTGGGTCAACTGGCCGCCGCCCCGCAACTGGGGCCACAAGGGATGCACCTGGAGAAATCCCGGGAGAGCCGCTACCGCTTCACAGGACTTGGGGTTATACTTCATCGTGCAGGACCCGAGCGGATAGAAGTGCGTGTCCACCGAAAAATTCTGACGCGATAGATTGGTAAAATGACGGATCACCTCGATTTCCGGCACCTCGGGAAGCTCGGGGGGACGCGCCCGCAGGAATTTTTTATGGATTAAATCCTTGGCCGGCACCGTCCGGCGCGGCGCGCGCGCCGCGCGCCGACCCGGCACGCTCTTTTCATAAATCAGTTGCATTCAAATTCTCCTGTTCTTCACCACGAAGGGCACGAAGCTCACGAAGGGATATTCATTATAGGACAAACCGTTTAATGCCTTGCTTTAAAAGTTCAACATTAAAATTGAACTGGCAACGGCCCTTGAGTCTGAAATGGAATCCCCGCTTGAGACAGTTCATACGCCAGGCATTGTTCGTAGGCGGATTCCAACAGACCGGGCCCCAAGGTCCTATGAACTTCCAAGGCGCATCCGATAACCCGGTTCGATAATTCATCAAAATCCATTTTTCTTCGTGTCCTTCGTGGTTAAACACCCGCCTTCTCCCTATCCGTTGAGGGCGGATTCCAGGGCGGCGGCGAAGCCGTCGATGTCTTCCTTGGTTCGTTTTTCCGTGAAGGCCACCAGCAGGTCGTTCTCCATGCCGGAATAATAGCGTTCCAGCGGAAATCCCGGCGCAAAGCCCTTGTCAATCATCACGCTCACCACGTCTGCCGCGCTGGTCGGCAGGGAAACAACAAACTCGTTGAAAAAATAATGCGGGAACGCGCCTTTCACACCCGGAATGGCAGTCAAACGCTCCCAGCCATAGGCGGCGTTGGAGGCACAGAGTTCCGCGGTCTCCACCAGACCCGTCTTGCCGAGCAATGACAGATAAATCAATGCCCGCAAGGCACAGTGCGCCTCATTGGAGCAAATGTTGGACGTGGCCTTTTCGCGGCGAATATGCTGTTCCCGCGCCTGCAACGTCAACACGAAACCGCGCCGGCCCTGGGCGTCGTGTGTGGCGCCGACCAACCGGCCAGGCATTTTATGGACATAAGGCTTCCGCGTCGCCATGAACCCCAGGTAGGGGCCGCCAAACGAAAGCGGCAGGCCGAGGCTCTGCCCCTCCCCGGTCACGATATCGGCGCCCATGGCGCCGGGCGTCTTGATCAGCCCCAGCGAGAGCGGATAGACGGAAATGATGCCCAACGCTCCGGCCCGATGCGCCGCCTCAATCACGTCGGTCCCGTCGTCCAGGCATCCGAAGAAATTGGGATTCTGGAGAATGACAGCGGCAACCTGGTCATTGCACTGCGCCTGGAATGCCTGCCGGTCCGTGATCCCTTTTTTCGCCGGCACCTCAATGAACTCAAAAGATAAATTGGCGGAATAGCATTTAAGCATGGCGCGGTAGATGGGATTCACGCCGGTGTCGATCAGGACCCGGCGGCGGCGGGTGATCCGGAACGCCATCATGATCGCCTCGAACAGCGCGGTGCCGCCGTCATAAAGGGAAGCATTGGCCGCCGCCATGTCGGTCAAACGGGCGATGGCGGTCTGATACTCGTAAATCGCCTGCAGGGTGCCCTGGGAGACTTCCGGCTGGTACGGCGTATACGCCGTGTAGAACTCGGCGCGCCCGGCGAGCGCGTCCACCGCCGCGGGAATGAAATGATCGTAGAATCCGCCGCCGCAGAAATTGACGAGCTGGACCGCATTCATGCCCGCCAGCCGGTTCAGACGATGGACCATATCCATTTCGGATAAACCCGGGGAGATCCGGAATTCCTCCGTTTGCAGGGCCGCCGGAATATCGGCAAACAACGCGTCAAAATCTTTCGCCCCAAGTTCCGCGAGCATCGCCCGATCGTCCTCGGGACTGTTGGCATGAAATGTTGTCGCCGTCATCGTATCCCCCCAACGCGGGCTGTGCCCGCCGCGTCACTACGCTTGCGCTCCGCAAGCGGCGTGGCAACCCAGCGAAGATTTTAACCACGAAACACTAAATACACGAAAGTCTCGTGCTTCGTAGCGAAGAAGCTCCGCTACTTCGCAGCGTAGCATCAGAGAACAAATCTTTCATTTTCTATTCCAGTATGATTTTCCCATGGCAGAGAAAGTCAGGTTCGTAGTATTGGTCCAACATCTCGCCTTGGTAACTGATCTGCAACCTTGGCTTTTCCTTATTGTCCAATCCCCGCAGTTTGAATTCCTTTTCCAGGCATTCCTGATAGACGGCCTCAAGAAATCCATTGCCCTTTTCCGGGTAAACCTCAAAGCAGGCGCCCACTGTCTGGTAGCTCTCCTCGCGGTAGAGAACCTTATCCTCATCCATTTCGTGTGTCCTGTGTTTCGTGGTTACTCATGCTTCGGCTTAATTATCCGCATCCTCAATTACTTCCGAAGAACGTCGCGTGGTTATCTTGTTTTTTATAGCGGTTCCTAATGGTTAAGGCA